>Ga0233437_1000984_pt1 | contig 56711 bp, 70 predicted proteins | sample SI_122_August201_FD_182714 | JGI IMG/M metagenome (GOLD analysis project Ga0233437, IMG submission 182714) | Seawater microbial communities from Saanich Inlet, British Columbia, Canada - SI_122_August2016_200_MG | ecosystem: Environmental > Aquatic > Marine > Inlet | place: Canada: British...
ATTGCAGCGTCGGGGCGCCGCACAAGCGCGAGCGAATATGGTTCGTGGCCGACACCCGATGCACAGTTGATGAACGACGGAGCCGATCCCGAGAAACATCGAGCTCGACTGGAGCGCCTGAAGGAGAAGCACAACAACGGCAATGGTGCGGGGCTTCCGCTGGCCCAGGCCGCGCACCTATCAACTTGGCCGACGCCGACGCAACCAAGTGGGGGCCAGACGGTTCCAGAGGGAACGACGGCAACGGGGAAGCGACCGGACGGGAAGAAAGCGCAAGTGACGCTGAAAGATGTGGCGAGCCTGGCGGGATGGCGGACGCCATCCCTGGAGATGGAGACGGGCGGCAGTTATTGCGACCCGGTGAAGGTTCAGGCGCGAATAGCGGCGGGACATCAGGTATATCTGAAGGATCAAGCCATGCTGGTCCAGTCAACGGCTTCTGGGCCGACGCCGAATGGCTCCCCTGCCGAGATAACAAATATCGGGCAGTTGAACCCGGCCTTAAGCCGCTTTCTCCAAGCATACCCCGAAGCCTGGGACATAGCAAGTCCGAACTACGACGCCTGGCTCGCCGTGCAAGAAGCAATCGCGTCGGACGACTCAAGGGCTACGGGAACGCCATTGTGCCAGAAGTAGCGGCGGAGTTTATCCGCGCTTACGAGGAGGTCGCATGATCGAGCGCCGCCACTCCGTCGCCAACCTGCGGTTCCGTTCTATCGGCTGGTGCCAGCGTATCGACTACGCCGTCGGCCCCTGCCAGCAGTGCGGCCAGGTCGGACGGCTCGGCGGCAAGCTCTATCCGCTACGTCGCCAGCTCGTCTGCAGCGGCTGTTACAACGTCGCCGAGACGACGATGGCCGCCCAGGTCGAGAAGATGCCGCCGGCCGATTGGGGCGAGAAAGGAGGGCGACGGTGAGGTTCACGCCGATCTGCGAAGAGGCTGTCGAGGCGATGGTTGAACAGATCCCCGGGCCAGACGAGATGCGGCTGAAAGCCTGGTCAGCAGTCCATCGAATACTGCACCGCTGCCAGCGCGAGGAGGGGTATTTCAAGGGCGTCAAATTGGCGCGCGGCGAGTTCCCTTTTGGCTTGGAAGAACTTGGGAAAAGTTGCTACCTCTCAATCCAAGAAATACGGACAATTCTAAAGCATCTTGAAAAAGCCCGATTTCTAACAAGCAAACGAACAAACAAAGGCAGTATCGGAACTGTAATAGAATTTGATACTTACGTGATCGACCTTAACGGAGCTAACAAGCAAGCTAACAAGCAGCTAACAAGCAGCCAACAAGCAGCTAACAACACACTAAAGGGGGAAAGGGGGAAAGGGGAAAGAAAAGATACTAGTAGTGACCTGAGTGAGGACGAGAGAAAACCGGGTGACGATTACGAGATCGACATGGTGGAGTATTGGGATATGATCGCCCCTACCTTCCCGATACCGTGGAAGCAGTTCGACCTGTGGCGCAAGAATTCCGGCGAAGCTATCGCCGTCACTGCCGCCCTGCATTGTGCCACGATCGGCAAGGAACCCGACGACCCTGTCACCTACCTGCCCTCTCTTTTCCGCGCCGCCGCCGCAGGTGAGCTGTCCACACAACGGAACCACCACCCCGCCCTACCCGCCGGCTCCCCCCACAAGGAAAGCACCGAAGAACGCCTCGCACGCCGTCGTCGCGAGAGAGAGGAGAGAGATCGTGCAGCTTAATCAAGACCGCCAAGCCTTTGAGCGCATCGAGGCGCTCCTGCTGGCCCACTATCGGACCATGGTGCCGGATTCCCTGCTGGACGAGATCGAGCGCATCATGGGGCGCCTCGACAGCCAGATGGTCGAGGAGGCCGTCGCGCGCCACGTCGAGGACACCACCCTGGACGGACGCAATATGCCCGTCGGCAAGTTCCCTCCGTCCATCGCCGACCTGACCCGCCACTACGAGCAGCAGATGATGGAGCGGCGCCGGGAGGAGCAGCAGCGAAAGAATATCGAGCGCCAAAAAGAGCCGAGAAACCCTTCCGTCGCGAAGAGGGTGTTGGTCAAGGTCAATTGGGATGAGCTGGTCAGAGGCTACGCCGAGAAGCGGCGAGCGATCACCGCAGCCCTCCGCCAGCAATTACACCTCACCTGGAAGGATTTCTTTGAGACGATGGTCCTGGCACATACGATCAAGGCATGGATGGATAGCGGTGCCAAGATGACACCGGCCGAGGCCGTCGAAGTCGCCCGCAGATACATCGAGCAGCATACCAACCCCAAGGAGGAGCAACATGCCATCGCCCAATAAATTCCCCAAGGAGCGCGTCGCCAGGGCGGCCCGCATCTACTCGTCTAACGACGCCGCTGGCAGGGCGCTCGGCATTGCCCCGGGCAGTTTTGGGAGGCTTTGCAGGAAGTACGAAATCGACACGCCCCTGCAGCAGAAGGAGCGACGGCGCGCCGAATTCCGCGAAGGACTGCCCGAATGAGCGCCCTTATCGCTATCACCGCCGTCCTCATCCTGCAGGCCGCCGCCGTCCTGTCGCACGCCTGGGGACAGCGGGATCGGTCGGAGCAGGCACTGATCGCCGTCCTGGTCGGTATGTGGCTGCCGTGCTTTGCGCTGGTATGGCTCGGCACCTTCCCAGCCTATTGCATCATCCACCCGCCGGCCTGGGTCTTTGTGTGGATCTGGCTGGGCGAGGATCACACCCATTGGGCGCACCGGCTCTGGATTAAAAACCTGTCCACGTCCAATCTGTTCCACTTGGCCTCGGCCCTCTCGAACTACCCGGCGTCGATCGCCCTGCTCTACTACGCCGGTATCTGGTGGCCCTGGTGGATCGTCGTGGCGCTGGTCTGCAAGGTCGAATGGAAGCTCCTCAAGCACGTCACTGGGGTCGCTCACTGGCCCCTCCTCGAAACGCAGGTTATCCGCTTTTTGCGAGAAAGGTTCGCCCGATGAAACCGCAAGTAACGCGCGCCGCCGACGGCGGCAAGGTGCTGTCGTTCGCCGGCAGTAAGCTGGCGCTGTCGATCGTCGGCCCGCCCGATAACCCTATCCCACAACCCTATATGCGGCTCATGCTACTGGCCGTGGCCATGCACCCCGCCCCCAAGCGTATCCTCCTCCTGGGCCTGGGTGGAGGCGTGCAAGCGCGCTGGCTCCTACAGCACACAACCGCCGACATAGAGGCCGTCGAGATGTCCGAGGGAGTCTACGAGCTGGCGCGGACCGAGATGGGCCTGGAGCGTCACGGGCGCCTGGCCGTGGTCATCGACGACGCGCTCAACTGGCTGGATGAGCGCCCCGACCATAATGCCGACCTGGTCCTGGTCGATCTGTTCGATGAACGTGGCATGGCGTCGGTCGTCCGCTCGATGTATTTCTGGCAGTCGCTGGAAAAGCATCTGGCCCCGGACGCGATCGTCGTAGCCAATCTGATGGGCGACACCCACCTCGTCACCAAGACGATGGCCGAGACGCTGGGCGCACCCGTCACCAACGTCGCCTCCCCCGACGGCAACGTCGTCGCCTTCAGCGGCGAGAATCGTGCCGATATAGGAGCATGGAGGGAGCGCCGCGACGAGATAGAGGCACGAACGGGCCTCTCTTTCGCCGTGTAGATCGAATAATTCTTGACAGGGTATTATCAATCTGCGATCATGGAGAAGGGCATGGGTCTTGCATGGATCAGTCAGGGGTTTTACGGGTGATAGCCACAATCAAAGAGGCGCACACACGACCTTCTGCAGGTGAAATAACGATCCACTTTTGCCCCGAGGGGGAATGTAAATACTCCCTCACCCTCACACGCGGACATCCCAAGTCGGTAACGTTCGCCACCGAGGACGAGCTGTTGAAGTTTATCGCCGCGTTCAATGCTCCCCTACCTGCCCCCGGGCAGGAGCAGGAGATACACCACCGCACGGCGGCCAGTAACTGACGACGATTTAAACCGGAGCGCGTTCCGGCGCGCACGGTGACATAACCGAGTAGATCATAAGACGGGTTCAGGCTCGTTCGATCTGGAAGACAAATCCAGACCGGGCGGGCCTTTTTTTTTGTTTTGCATCCCCTCGGGGATGTGGCCCTTCGCGGGAGAGGGGGGAGCAAGGGGCCGCCCCAACAACGCGACCTCTTCCGCACACCTTACTCAGGAGGACAGCGCGTGGCCTCTCGCTCACTCAACGACCTGACCCCCGACACAAAGATCAAAGCGCTGGAGTTCCTGCGTCTCACCTCCGACGCGGATCTGCAGGTGCTGATCTACTGCACCCACCGCGATGCCTGGGAGCAGGCGCGCCTCTACCGCCAGAGCAGGACACGCAAAGAGATCGACCAGAAACGCGACTTCCTCATCAAGAACGGCTATCGCGTCCTGGCCGACATCCTCGAAGCGGTCGGCCCACAGGCTGGCGCGCTGCCCCACGTCACCTGGGCCGGTCCCGGCGAGTCGTTCCATCAGTTCAGGCAAGCGTTCGACGCCGTGCCAGTGATCGACGGCAAGTGTATCTGGATAGACGACCATCCCTCATGGCTCACGTTCGCCGCTGGCGCTAACCAGGCGGGCCTGGACTGGTCCGGCTACTGGCCCAAGGCCAAGCGCGAATACTTTCATTGCCAGATCCCCACCGCCGCACGCGAAAATCCCCTCTTCCACTACAACCCCGTCGAGATAGGCAAGGCGCTGGCCGCCGACATCGACCGCCTCAACGACGACAAGGAGGCCGCATGACCGCCCGCAAAAGAGCTGTTCCTATCGACGCCTCGCGCTTGCCCGAGTGGGTCCAGCCGCATGTCCCCGCCGGACTGGACGGCGTCGATCTGATGGACTGGTATCTCACCCTCGACCAGGGACGACGGATAGGGCTGGCCGAGATGGCAGAAAAAAGCGACGACGAGGAGACGATCGGCGCGCTCTCCGTCCAGCTCGATCGTTTTTTCATGGCCCTGGCCGAGCGGTTCGATGGGCAGGATACCATGCTCTCGACCCTGTCCGAGGCGGCGAGCGTCGTCATGGCGCAGACCCGGCCGTCGGATCTCGCCCAAGAGGTCGCCCGCCGAGCCAACGGCGCGAAAAGGCTGCGCACGCCGGCACCCATCAACCCACCCCCACCCGTCGCCGATCCGTTCGACCCCGACAAGCCTATCGAGGAGTTTATCGCCGACGAGGAAGGCTACACCGACGACGGCCCCGCCAGCCCCGCCAGCCCCGCCGACGATGCTCACACGCAGATAATCGAGAAGATCACCACCGACGACGACCCGGCCATGCGCGTGGGGATGCCACCCGACGACATACGCGCCGTGCTGGACTACGCCGTCGAGGCGGTCGAAAAGTTCCACCCCGGCGACCAGGAGGCCTTCGAGAAAGCGCGCCGTGCCGTCGTCCGGCAGATGCAGGGATGGACAGCCAACAAGGAGGCACCCAAGCAAGTGCCGTGGAAGAGTGTCCCGTCGCGCGGTTTTCACGGGGTCGTCCTGGCCAACCTGGGACGGCTCGGTATCATCCCCGCCGCCCCCAAGGAACATGACCCCGAGGTAGACTGAGCTATGAACTTCGACAAGATCAAGATCAAGCCGTCCGACCGCTCTGTCACGCTGCAGTGGTCCGAGCCGTCCGTCGTCTCCGAGGATGCCGACAAGCACAAGCTGGAGTGTCACGACGCACCCGAGCAGTCGATGATCGACGCGTTCTACGCCCTGACGCCCTACTTCCTCGACCTACTGGAGCTGCCCGACGATTACGCAACGAGCCTGGTCGTCTGCGGTGTCACTATCAAGACGGGCGCCGGTGGCGATACCTCCTATATCCTCACTGCGCAGAAGGCGCTGGAAGACTTCGATAGCCCCGTCGTCCTCAACACGCCGCTGATCGCTTACCCAGCGCGCGACCTGCACGACGCCCTCGATGCCCTGGAGCTGGAAGCGGAGAAGTATGTCAACGGCGAGCGCGGCCAGATGTCGCTGTTCAAGGGCGTCGGTCCCGGTGGCGAGGAGGAGGACGACGATGTGGGCGAGAAGATAGACGAGCTACTGGACGAGATCGACGCCCTCGATGACGTGACCGTCTGATGAGCGCTATCACCCTGACCCCCTCCGAGCAACGTATCTGCCGCTACCTGGCCGGCGCACGTCACGCCGCCGCCCGGGAAGCTGGCAAGGTCAACGCGCGGAAAGGGCCGCAGGACGACGCCGCGACCGACCTCGAAGGGATCGGCGGCGAGATAGCGTTCTGCAAGCTGTTCGGCGTCTATCCCGACCTGTCGATAGCCGCCCGCTCGCCGGAAGAGGATAAGGGTGACTGTGTTCTACCGTCCGGCGCCGTGATCGACGTGAAGACGACGAAGTATGACAACGGTCGTCTCCTGGTCGCCCTGTGGAAGCACGCGAGGAATATCGACCTCTACGCCCTCATGGTCGGCCAGATGCCCACCTATGAGCTTCGCGGCTGGATCACACCTTTTCAGGTGCGCCAGAAGGATAATATCATCGACCTGGGGCGTGGTCCTGTCTACGCGGTCGAACAGGCGCGTCTACTCATATCCGAATCCGCTCAGAAGAGGAGCGTGCAGCTATGATCTGGAAGACCTGCGGACACTGCGGCGGTGCCGGCGTGATCGAAGAGGGACAGGCCAGCGCGCACATGCTCGGCCTGGTCCTGATGATGGCCGTCGTCGGCTCCTGCTGGTTCGCTATCGGCATCGCCGTCGGTAAATACGTCACGTTCGGAGGGTAGTCGTGTCGTGCGAAGATCCTGACCTCATCGCCGAGCTACTGAGCCGCGAGCGCCAACGCAATACACGCCGCAGCCGGCTCTTTTGGGACGGCCTGGTCGCCCTCGTCGTCGCCGTCGCCCTCATCGCCTTCATCGTCGCCGGTCGAGCGATCGCCCAGCTCGTCGCCTGGTGGCGGCATTAAAAAACAACGACTTGAGACAATGAGCAAACTAACGCCGAGACAAGCGCGCTTCTGCGACGAGTATCTGATCGACCTCAACGCGACGCAGGCGGCGATACGCGCCGGCTACTCGCCGAGGACGGCGAATCAACAGGGCGCGCGTCTGTTGGCGAATGTTAAGATCCAGGCCGCGCTCGGCGAACGCATGGAGAAGCGCGCCGAACGGACGGGCATCGACGCCGATAGCGTCGTGCGGCGCCTGGCTGAGATTGCGTTCGGCGACCTGGGCGAATTCCTCGACATCCTACCCGACGGGACGGCGCGCGTAGACCTGGCCAAGGCGAAGGGCAAGACGCGCCTCCTGAAGAAATACGATTGTAAGCAGATCTTGGCCGGCGATCCGAACGACGCGCTGCCGATCGGCGACATGAAGATCGAACTGCACGACGGCCTGCGCGCCCTCGATATGCTCATGCGTCACCTGGGCGCCTACGCGCCGGACAAGGTCGCACAGACCGACAGCGCCGGCAACGACGTGGAGCAGAGCGACCAGGCTATCCTCTCCCTACTCATTGGACGACTACAGCGGCGTAAGGCGGCGCGTGACAATGACGGCGATTGACGAGCTGGTAGACGCCCTGGACGACCCCGCCGACCTGCTCCTGCTGGCCGACGACCCCGTGGCCGTCGATCTGCTCAAGCGTCGCTACTATGCCTGGTCGAAGTGGGCCAGGGCCGATCAGCTACCACCCCCGGGCGACTGGACGATCTGGCTCATCCTCGCAGGGCGTGGATGGGGTAAGACGCGCACCGGCGCCGAGTGGGTCCGTCGCCGCGTCGAGCAGGAAGGGGCGCGCCATGTCGCCCTGATCGGCGAGACGGCGGCCGACGTGCGCGACGTGATGGTCGAAGGGGAGTCCGGTATCCTGGCTATCTCCCCGCCGTGGAATATGCCCGACTATGAGCCGTCGAAGCGGCGCATCACCTGGCCCAACGGCGCGACGGCGACGACGTTCAGCGGCGATGCCCCCGATCAGTTGAGAGGACCGCAATCGGATACCGCCTGGTGCGATGAGACATGTTTTGTTGCCGGGACGCAGATCGAGACGCACAGGGGGCTTATTCCCATTGAGAAGATAGAGCCAGGAGTGCAGGTATGGACTCGCCGGGGTTGGCGATCTGTCAAGGCAGCCGGCCTGACGCGACGCAATGCGCCAGTATATGAATTGCGAACCAGTGACGGCCGCCGTCTTGTGGGAACCGGAGAGCATCCGGTTTGGGTAGAAGGTGAAGGTTTTTTGCCCTTGCGTCGGTTGCACTATGGGAATACCCTTGAGGTATGGGACAATCAAACATTAAACAGAGCATCAAGTGGGGCGGCCGTCGATGGTGGCTCAATGGCGGCTACTACTGTAATCGCCGAGGGCAACTTTTGCATCGAGCGATTTACGCTGCAGCGCATGGCCCTATCCCCGAGGGCGTCGAGATTCACCACAAAGACGGCAATAAGACTAATAACGATCTGTCCAACCTCGAAGCCCTCTCCGGCACTGACCATAGGCGGAGACACTGCACTGGCTTTAAGCGTTGGGGTTTTGAGGATCGGAGTCAAGCTAAATTGCGGCAATGGGCGAATAGGGAGCCATATTTGGCCATCTGCGCTCAATGTGGCAAGGAGTTTTCCACTACGGGGACCAGGTCGAAGTATTGCTCGGGAAATTGCCGGTCGGCTCATTATAGGGAGACGGCCAGATTCTCGAACTCTGCAGTTTGCGAGTTCTGTGGAAAGGACTTCAAGACCTCCAAATACCAAGACCATCGCTTCTGTTCACGATCCTGCGCAACATCATCTGCGAATAACAAACGCGCCTATCAGCGCCGAAGAGGCAGTAAGGTCTGTCCGATATGCGGCGCGACCTTCCGAAAAGAAGATCCGCGCACGCAAACCTGCAGTCGAAAATGCGGCTACATCCTCGCCTCACGTAGTAAGCGTACGTCTTCTTAGTACCCCCCGAGCAGTTTACAATCTCGAAGTTGAGGACCAGCCTGAGTATTACGCCAATGGCATACTAGTCCACAATTGTAAGTGGAAGTATGCATATGATGCCTGGTCAAATATGGAGATGGGCCTGCGTCTCGGCGCACATCCCCGCTGCGTGGCCACCACCACCCCCCGCCCTATACCTCTTATACGTGAGCTAGTCGCCGACCCTGACTGCGTCGTCACCAAGGGCAACACCTACGACAACGAGCAAAACCTGGCGCAGCCGTTCATTCAGCGCGTGCTGCGTCGCTATGAGGGGACGCGCCTGGGTCGCCAGGAGCTGCACGCTGAGATACTGGACGATGTGGTTGGCGCGCTGTGGAGCCGTCAGCTCCTCGACAAGACGCGCCGCCGTGCGGCCGGCTACCTGCTGCGCGTCGCCGTTGGCGTCGATCCGCAAGGGACGAAGTCGCTCGATGAGGACGGCGGCGACAAGCATGAGACGGGTATCGTCGTCGCCGGCAAGGGGGTAGATGAGCAGGGCTACGTCCTGGGCGACTACTCGGGTAACTACTCGCCGAACGAGTGGGCCAGCGCCGCCATCAAGGCGTATCACGACCACGAAGCTAACTGTATCGTCGCCGAGGTCAACTATGGCGGTGATATGGTCGCTCATACGATCCGCACCGTCGATCCCACCGTCAATGTCGTCGTCGTGCGCGCCAGCCGGGGCGCTGGCAAAGCGCGCCGAGCCGAGCCGATCGTCTCCCTCTACGAGCAGGGCCGCGTCCACCATGTCGGCCTGCTGCCCGAGCTAGAGGATGAGATGTGTACGTGGACCGAGGACGGCGGCCAGCCGTCGCCCAACCGCCTCGACGGCGCTGTGTGGGCGCTGTGGAAGCTGTTCATCGACGCCGACGAGGACTATCCGCACTACGACCCCGGTCGGCACACCTACGCCGTGCCGGCGCCACAGACGAGGAGAGTCGCATGAATCCGATAATGAAGTATTTCGACTATGAGCATTTACCCGCGCACCTGCAGGCCATCAGTCGGCCGATCTTCGCGATGGCCCACCAGATGAACGACGACCTGCCCGATTGCGCCGAGAAGTCTGCCGGCCTGCGGAAGCTACTCGAAGCGAAGGACTGCTTCGTTCGAGCGCGTCTGGACGATAGATAGCCGAGGAGGGCTGCATAATGCAAAGACGGAGCGTGCTAAAAGGACTCGGCCTGGCGCTGTTGGCGCCGATCCCGGCGATACGGACGGTCGCCGAGGGGAGCGAGCTGGACGCCAAGGTCGAGGAATATGCCGGGCGATTTTTCCTGAGCGAGCGCGGCGGTCGCATGAACGACCACGTCCGTATCGTCGTTCGCGCCGAGGACGCCTGGGGCGACGTTTACGGACTGGCCCTTCGCATCGTGGACAAGAGCCGGGGCGTTCTTTGGAAACAGCCATTGAGTCTCCATAGGCCAGAATTCCGCGATATCGACCATCACCGCCAGATAACGCGCCAGATGATCCGCATGTTGGTCGAGTCCGTCCCGCAGGAGCTAGTGAGGTATCTATGAGCGACGAAAATCGAGAGGCACTGTGCGCGACTTGCGCCCATACTATCCGACTCGAATTCGACGGCGGCGAGAAGCAGACGCGTTGTGTGCTGCAGACCCATATCGAGTCCACGACGTTTCCCGACGGCGGCCGTTACACGCCAGGCTACAGTGGTAGTCATATTGGAGTAGTCGCGTGCAGTCGCTATGAGCGAGCGCCGGATATTGGGGAAATGCTCACTACGCTCAAATCCCTTGAGCCAAAGGAATCGCGCGCATGAGCAAGCGCGGCTATCTGCGCGACATGCAGCTCGCCTTTGGCCGTCCAGATCGGCGCCATGGGTGGAACCCTCACGTCGAGCTATTGCCCGGGGAGCAGTTCTTCCACCTCGATCCGTTCGTTGAAGCGTCCACTTTCCGCGCCGATGAGTTGATCCGTGTCTACGACCCCGAGAAGGAGCGTATCCTGCGATGGGAATAGCACCCGACCCCGATGATTATATCGACCTGGCGCGCTGCCTGACGGCGCAGGCGTGGAAGCGCCTCTCCGGCGTCTCGACGCTGATCGAGTTCGATGACCTCCTCGGCTATGCCACCGTCGGCCTGTGTGAGGCGTGCGCCAGCTACGACGACGAGCGCGGTGTTCTCTTCGAGACGTTCGCCGGAGCGCGCATACGCGGGGCCATACTGGACGGTCTGCGCGAGTGGGACCACTTACGGCGCGTCGATCGGCGGCGCGTCAAGGCTGGTTTGCAGGAGGCGCCGTCGTTTACGTCGCTCGATGCGCCGATACGCGATCGCCACGAGGATACCTGGACGACGCTGGCTGACCAACTCGCCGGCGATCCGTCCGACCACCCCGACCAGCAGGCCGCCCAGCGCGAGCGCGCCGCGACGGTCGCCCACGCCGTCGAGCGCCTACCAGAGACGCTGGCCGACCTGGTGGACCTCCATTATTTCCACGAATATTCGCTCGCCGAGATAGCTCGGACGCACCGCGATGTGCGGACGCCGACGGGCGCGGCGCTCCTGCACCGCCAGGCCGCCCGCGAGCTGCGGCGTATCCTGCGGGAGCGGGAGAGCGAGACAATCGCCGAAGAAGGCGAGAGGAAGTGCGCGTGAACACCACGACTGACCCCTACCCGTCGCGCTATGGCGACCTGAAGCGCCTCGGCATCGCCCCGTCAACGTCGCGCGTGTTCGCCTCGGCCTGCGACGATTGCCGGCGATACCACGGCTGCCAGCTCAAGCGCGAATACGTCGTCGTCCAGTGCGGGCGGCGCGAGACGACAAAGGAGGAGTGAGATGAGCGAGGAAGAGACGAGGAAGAATAGCGCGATAAAGTGCTGTGGGACTTGTCTCTCTCGGTTGGGTAAGGCCGACCGGGAGAACATGGCCTTTTGTAATGTTTTACAACATAAAACGCACTTCTCGGCCGCTTGTTTGGACTGGCAGCCGAAAACGTCGACCTGCCTCTGCGACGGCTGCGCCAAGGGCCAGAAGATGAAGTATAGCGACGGCGAGGTGGCGCGCCTGTGTCACTACTCGTCCAGTCGCATCGAGCCGTCCAGGTGTAACGGCAACTATCCCGACGATGGCGTGCCGGTGGTCGAGTGCGACCGCTTCGAGCCGCGCGACGGTCGATCGAGTGTATAACATCGTGCAGTTTATGCGCGATTGCGGCGCTTATGCGCGGCCTGAAGACCCCCCGCGCCGTTGTGACTCCAAGCCGGAGACGACCGACGCCGGCGATGAGGCGCCTCTCTTTCGCGTGCGCGCCCTACGGCGCGAGGATGTGAAGAAGGCGAAGGTCTTGGAAGATCTGCTTAAATGGACAATCGAGCAGGAGGAGAGCGGCGACTTTAGAATCGACAAGGAGACATAAGCCCCATGAACATGACGACCCTCAAGCAGGACATCGCCCGCAAGATAGCCACTTACGGCGAGGCGCCCGTGACGCTATCGACGCTCAAGGCGGCCGGCGCGTCCGACGACCCTGACGCTGCCGGCAAGCGGTTGTGTGCCGGGACGGCCTGGACCTACGTCCACGACGGCTATAACGAGATGCTGGTAATTCGCCCGACGCCGCCAAAGAAGCCGATAAAGGAAAAGATTATCGACGCCATCACCCCGAACGGGAGTACCCAGCCATGAAACGTCGCCTCTTCGCTCTTATCGCCCTCTTCGCCCTGGTCGCCGCGCCTGCGTTTGCCGCTGACCAGTATAACCCCTACGTCGGGCCGACCAACAACGACTGGACGATCACCGTCCTCGATACGGATATAGGCACGTCCTGGGAGGTTGTCTCTGCCGATACGGGCTTCACGCCGATGGCGACCGATACGACCGTCCTGGTGGCGTGGGCCGCTCAGAGCAAGCTCGACTCGCTCCGCACGGGCAACGACGGCGTCGGCGATGTGACCGGCGTGTTTACTATGGGCAGCACAGCCGACCAGTCGATCAACGCTAACTTCTTCCAAGATCGCGGCACCGGCACGACCAGCTATGTCACGGCTGTCTTCGGCACGGCAGCGTCGCCGCGCTATAACGCTTACCTGACGCGCCAGCAAGATACCGACCTTGCCATGGGCGCGTCGTGGACGATCGCCGCGTTCGCGGGCGGGTGGAGCGCCGGCAACCCCGGCGTCGGCACGGTCCAGACGGTTTTCTCGGCGTTCGGATCGGCGGGTAGCAAGCAGGAGGTGCGCGTCGATTTTATGCCCGGGGGTTATATCACCGGCTACGTGACCGACGACGGTGGCTCGACAGCCGACTCCCTCGTCTATCCTTACGATGTCTACAACTCAGCCTATCATTTTATCACTTTCTCGTGCGCGTCCAGCACGTTACGGCTCCGCGTCGATAACGCTACGGCGCAGACCAAGGCGCTCGATAAGGCGCTCAACCCCCTCAATCAGCTCGATACGCTCACGGTCCTGGCCGCCAGCGCCGGCACTAATGACTTCCGGGGGCGCGTCGATGAGCTGTGGATCTTCGATGACCGCACCGCCGTCAATGCGGAGATGGAGGGTTACCTGTGGGACCGCTTCCTCTCAGCCAGCGGCTCGACGCCGGATAGTGCCGCCGTGCGCCTGTCCGGCCTGCTGGATGCCGACACGACCTACATAGAGAACCACAAGGTGATCGTCCCCCTGGCATCAGCAGGAGCATCCTCGGCTGACTGGACAGCGTTCGAGGCGGCCTGGCTCGATACGGAGGAGGTCAAGCCGCTCCTGGTCTTTACCGGCGGCGCCTCCCCTCGATCAGCGCTGCTCGACTCGATCCCCGGCGGCGAGCTGCACTACCCCGTCGCCCAGCGCTATTTCGGTAAGTATGACCGCCCGTTCCTCGGCGGCGTCTCGGCGGCGCTGACCGGCGACACGGACACGCTTCATGTCGAGCTGCGCGTCTACCCCGATTGGGCCGATGGGCGCGACAACACGGACGGTTTCTATGTCGTGTGGCGTGATCGCCTGACCAACGCCGCCCCACGCGCCGAGGCGCGCCTCAACGTCGATCTGCCGAAAAGCTCACTCCTGCAGGCATGGTCGAAGGGTAACACCGGCGCGCCCAACATCAACGGCGCTATGCGTATCACGATCGACGGCAAGCGACACGAAAAGAAGGGGTGGTTCAGGTAAGGTAGGATAACGCTCTCCCGTTCATTGTAATACCAGCCCGAAAGCCCGAGCCATGAAGACTTTTAATGTCCCAGCGGCAGTTGCTGCGTCCACGCGCCGAGCGCGCATGAATAACGCGACTGTCGCTTTGGTATTGTATCCCGAGATGGCCGAGACGATCGACGGCGAGCTGGGCTGGTCCGACAACGACGGTTACGAGTTCGACCTGAAAGGTCTGTCGGCTCTGCACGACCGCGCCTTCATAGTAGGCTTCCTGCGCTATGTCGCCGATCAGTTCGAGCAGGCCGACGAGGACGACCTACGCACGGAGGACGACTGATATGAAGATCCCAAAGCTACCGCGCCTTTGGATGCGCCCGCCGGCCCCCGACATCTACCGCAGCGCCCGGGACTTGAAGATCCCCCGCTATATGGGCCTGGCCTACGACGACGCCTATGGCGACCGAACGCTATGGGTCGTGATGCCGTTCAACCTCGTCGTCCTCGCTGCGTCCTGGTGCTACTGGTCCATGCACTATCGGCGTCACCGCTGGCGCAGTTTGGCTCAGGCGGCCTACCATCGCGGGCGCGCGTCCGAGCTGCGTCGCCAGAGGAAGGCGCGAGACATGGAGTGGTCGGTTTTTAAGAAGGAACATCAGCTATGAGCAAATCCCGCGATACTGACACGACCAAGGCCGCGCTGGCGCTCCTGCGGCGCTACGACCGCTGGATCATCGTCGGCGAGGACGACGAGGGCCATACCGAGGTGCAGGACTGCGGCTACGAGACGCCGCGCGACGTGGCGCTGACGCTGGCCGCCTGCATCATGGAGCTGGAGCCGAAGATGGTCGACCTGCCGGCACCCAACGGCGCCACCACAGCGCCGAGCTGCGTCGTCTGCGGTACAATCGGTGGTTGCGACTGTGGGAAGAAGATCCTGGGCGACGTGGACCCGGTCACACTGGAGCCGCGATAGTGTTCATCACCGCCGACCAGCTCCTCTGCCATCTCATAGGCGACTACCTGCTGCAGTCCGACTGGATGGCGCAGAAGAAAACGTCGTCCTGGTGGCCGGCGGCCTGTCACGGCATCGCCTACACCGTGCCGTTCCTCGCCTGGATGGTCCTCTTCTGGCCACCTCACCCGCCGTCCTGGGCGTCGCTGGCCGCTATCGCCGCGACGCATGCGCTCATCGACCGCTACCGTCTGGCGCGCTACGTCGTATGGCTGAAGGAGCGTCTGTCGCCGCGTCGCTGGTGGGTCCGCTGGGTCTACTGTCGCAAGACCGGCTACGACGAGCCGGGTCGGCCAGAGTATCTGACGACCTGGCTGGCTATCATCGCTGACAACACGCTCCACGCCGTCGTTAACGGAATCGTCCTATGGGCGGCGTTTAACTACGGATAGGAAGGATATTATGGCCAAGTATCGCAAGAAGCCCGTCGTGATCGAGGCGACGCAGTGGTGCGAGAATGGCGATCATCCCGAGGATGGCGACGACCCGAACGTCGAGGGGAAGGTCGTGCGCTACTTCAGGCACCCGACGAAAATGGGTTGGCATAAGTGCGAACACTGTGGCGCGTTGATGAACGACCACGGTTGGATCGACACGCTCGAAGGGGGGCATACCGTCTGCCCGGGCGATTGGATCTTGACCGGCGTCCAGGGCGAGCGGTATCCCTGTAAACCGGAGATATTCCAGGCGACCTATGATGCGGTTTGACCCCAAGCGCCTGCAGTCGCTCGGCTGGGTCTTCCTCGTCGTCGCTCTCGGCCTGGCGCTCCACCTGACACAGGTCCAGCCGATACAGCCGCCGAATCAGGGGACACAATACGCCTTCTTCGACCTGTCGAGCGCCGACATGACGATGGCCGACGGCTTCCTCGACACGCTGGCGGCCCAACGGGCGCGCGGCGAGCTGGTGACGATCGAGTATGGCGACCGCTACGTCCACGGCCCTATCGTGACGCTCAACGCCGACTCGCTGGTGATCGGCATCGTCGCTGCGGGGTATCGGCGATGAACCACCTGCAACGCCGCGAGATGCCGACGGCGCGCGATAACCTGCGCCGCCACCTGGGCGCCGACCGCTACGACGAGATCGCCGCCATGATGGCCGAACACCCGGGCGGCCTACGTTTGGTGACGCCGGCCAGCGGAACGCCGCTGTCGATGGACGAGGCGCATTTCTGCCTGGAGTATCGGGAGGTGTTTCTGTCGAAGGAGGAAGGATGATACAACTACAATTAATAGACGATGAGCTTGAGCGCTGTGGATGCCTCTATATAGATCCCAATGAGGTTGAAAGCATTGAAACCAACAGCGTTTACGCGGTAATATATTCGAAAGCCGGTCACACTCACCAAATCACGAAGGATAGCGAGATGTTTATCCTGCCGATCTGCATGGGGTTAGGTAGGCAATGATGAAGATGTGTGACGAACCAACGTATGAAGAGGCCGTTTGCGCCGCAGTCGCAATTATCGAGGAAGGCAATAAAGACCCGCTTGGGCCATACTGGTCGGCGAAGGCGTTCTTGGCAATGGAGAGGCACAAAGCACATAAACCCCTACTGTTTACCAAAGACGGAGTAAATCTGAAAGGGCTGAGTAAATGAACGCGTCAAGGGACGATTCCATGGAGTCTCTGCGGAAAATTCTATGGGCAAAGCAAGTCGCCGAGATTTCAATCATGGAAGGTATTCGTTTGAAAATGCTTATCAAGGCACTGATCGTCCACAACCGAATTGGCTCCAGGCCCGGTTATGAGCGGTGGGCGCTGAACCAATACAATTCTTGGTGCTTCCTCAATAATTACTGGGGTAGATCCAAAGCATGAACCGCCTCGTCCGTGTCTGGCAGCACGCTGACCCGCCCATCATCGACCTGTTCCTGTCGCCGGACGCCGATAAGCCGCTGCGCGAGCAGACGGCCGACCTACGGGCGACACGCCTGTGGATGGCCGCTGCGCCACCCGACGAGACAGGGCCGTCCTATGCGTGCGTTGTTGGGGAGATCTACGACGGCGACCTGGCGCAAAAAGACCGTCCGAAGCTACTGCTGGATGAGACGGTCGGCCTCGATCCGGCTGACTTCACGGACGATGAGTGCGAGAAATACGCCATCTACCCGCCCCATATCATCGAGAAGATACGCGCCGGCGACCTGCAGCACGAAGAGACGACGACGCTGGGCAACTACCGGCGCGGCGTCGTGGCGCTCAAGGATCTCTATCGCCCCAATATGCTGTTCGTTCCCGGGCAAGGGCTGGACTGGTCGCAAGAGACGTACGCGCGCGAGATACAGACCAACAAGTTCTTCCGTCAGATCGTTTACACCGAGGGGCTGCAGATCTACGACACGCGCTTTGAGGACGATTTCGAGAAGTGGTTCCCGTTCGGCGGCGCACGTCATCGCATCGGCATACAGACCGTCCGCGAGGATGCTGACTTCGACCAGCGCATTGTCGATAACCTATTCGCCATCGACGCCCTGCAGGTCGCCTCGACCTGTCGCCTGTTCCATGCACGCTCGACCTGGGCGCCGATACGGCGGGCGCTGGCTATCGTCCTGGCGCAGATGCAGGACCAGGATCTGACCTATCAGATGCGCGAGTGGGACGAGGGCGAGAAGGGCTACACCGAGGCGGCGAAGATGGAGCGCGACGAGAAAGAGGCGCTGGAGCGCGCCATGGACGAGGCGATCGCCGACGCGGCGTTCCAGGCCGGTATCGACATAGGTGTCGCACCCGAGGCGATGGACGAGGACGACCCCGGCGGCGTGGCGCTGTAAAAGGAAGGAGAGGAGACGATGAGCGCAATAGGCGCAACCCACTCCTCTGAGAATTCCCCCACCCCCTGAAAAACGACCGATAAAGGAAATACTTGGGTCGGTCGTCGTCCTCGGGCGCACGGCGACCTTCTCTGCGGGCCGGCGTGGCGGCTTCACCTCCTGCCGCTACGTCGGCCATCCCAAGCGCGCCCGACTAAACAGCTTACCCATATCTTACCTGTGGCCTGCCCGACCACTCCAGTCGAGCAGGCTCTTTCTATTATGGCGCCGAAGATAAGACACTTCCACGACGACGACCCTGACGACCTGGACGGGATCGCCCAAGAGGTCAACGAGGAGACGCAACGCGGTATCGGCGCGTGTGGTAGCTGGCGTGCAGAGGCGCGCACGGCGCTGCGCTACTATCGCTCCGATCAGTACCGCCTCCGCAAGGGCGCTGACCTGCACCGTATACGCATGGTGGCCAACTTCGTGCGGCGCGATGCCGACAAGAAGGTCAACAGTATCCTCGACAGCGAGCCTATCATCACGCCGCGCGGGCGCCGTCCGAAGTTTCAGGACATGGCGCAGATGCTCATACAGATACTCGACTGGACGCGCGACGAAGAGGAGAACTACGAGGCGGACCTGGAGGATGGGACGACCGACTGTGTCCACATGGGCGAGGGCGTCCTTTACGAGGGCTGGAACCAGGACGCCGATGAGGGGCGGGGGATGCCCGAGACGAAGTGGTTCGATAGTCGGTATGTCGTGTGGGATGATGGGGGACGCGACTGGCAGCGCGACGATGTCGAGTTCGTCGTCGTCCTCGAACACCTACCGACCAAGCGTATCCAGAAGATGTGGGATCTGGAGGACGAGCCAGAGGCCGAGGGGCTGGAGCTGTTCCTTACCTCTGCACAGATGGACCGCCTGGCCGCCCGCACGGGCGGGGCATCCAATGACGTAACGACCAACGGCGTAAAGAAGGCGTGGGTCAAGCGGCGCTGGAAGAAGCGTAAGAAATATGAGCTGAAATTCTTTCAGAGTGGCGAGCCGGCGCAGTTCGAGGAGGGCGGCGATCAGTTCGACATGACGCCCCAGCAATATGACGAGCTATCACCCGACCAGCAGGTAGGTATCCTGCAGATAAGCATCCCCGAGGAGGAGCTGTGGGAGACGGTCGTCTGTGGCGACGAGGTGCTGGAGCATCATATCAGTCCCTTCTGCGCGACGCAGGGCGGCCATGGCCTCTACCCGTTCGGCTTCTTCCAGGGCATACGCCTACGCGACGAGAGCCGCGCGCGCGGTGAGATAGGCTTTCTTATCGGCGTCTCGGACGTGCGCAACGAGGTCATCTCGATGATGCTCGACCAGGCGTTCCTGGCCAATAGCGGTTACATGGGCGTCGTCGCCGGGTCGATGGACCCCAACGAGCGCAAGAAGGTCAACCAGATCGGCCGGCGGTTCCCGCTGGTGATCGAGACACTTCAGGGTATGCCGGGGCCGAGCTGGCAGGGCATCAACCCCTCCGGCACCAACGTCTTTCAGCAGATCCTACCCATCATCGACAGCATACAGGACCGCGAATCGGGTCATGGACCGTTCGATCGTGGCGAGCTGGTTTCACAGGAATACTCCGGTCGCGCGATACGCGCCATCCAAGCGGCCGCTGACCAGCTCGGCGTCGCCCTACGCAAGCATATCGAGTCTGGAATGAAGCGTATCACGCTCCTGCGGCTCCACAACATCAGTCAGTTCATGCGCGGCAACCGCGTGGCCGACATCGTCAACAAGGATACCGGCAAGGAAGAGTCGATCTACATCGGCGACAATGCAATGGAGATCATGGTCACGCATGGCCTGGAGGAGTCGCAAGACCCCCTGACGGGCGAGCCGATCCTTCTCGACCCACAGACGGGCGAGCCGGCGCGTATCCTGGCGCTCAACGACGACGTGACACGCGAGAATATTTTCAACAAGATACGGCTCAAGCTGGACACCGACAGGGAGAAGAACAAGGTCGAGCGCGAGGAGGACGCCCGCGAGGTGCTGGCACAAGCTGGTCCCGGGGCGCTCAACTGGTTCCTCCAGCAGAAGGGACTCGATAACGAAGATACGCTCATGGGCGACCTGGAGAAGTATAACAAGGGGCTGCAGTATGAGCAGCGCCTGACCGCCCTGCAGGAGCAGTATGGCGCCGATCCCGAGGCGGCCCTGGAGATGCTCGAACAGGCGTTCGCTGGCGGTGGACAACAGATAACCCAACAACCGGCCATGGGCGGCACGCCTATCGTCGGACAGCCCGAAGGGGGGATGTAAATCATGCCCGCGATCATAGTGAAGGACAGCGACAAGGCGCCGTCAGGCTTCGACGCGGCGGCGCTCAACATGAAGGAGCGGACGGTCCTGGTCGATACGGAGATGGACGACGGTGGCTGGCGCATGGGACCGCCCTTTTCTGAGGTCCACCGCGCCGTCCTGTTCGCTGTTATCCATAGTAACCCCGAGCTGCGGCGCTTGCACGCCTATTACGAGCCGCACATGACCGAGGCGCAGCAGAAGAAGAATTTCGACGTGGGCTTTTTTACGGCTCGGTTCGATCGCTTCGATGCGGCGCTCAACTGGTCGGCAGCGGCGCGCGACGGTATACCCGGCCGTCATATCGCCATAGCCTACAGAAGCGAGCCAGTGGGCGTGATCGGTCCCTACAAGACGATACGAACCTGCTGGAAGTGCAACCTGGAGGGCTACCGCGACGCCGAGAAGACGCTGCCGTGGGTCGTCCCGGGGCAACCCTGCCCGCGTTGTCGGTCGCTCGACTGGTGGGCGACAGGCATAACCGTCAATCCAAGGACCGGACGGCCTTTTATTGTGCCGATACAGGAACTACAGGATGCAGCGGCGCAGGTCGTAGCCAAAGAGACGGGCGCCGACTATTACTGGAACGCTTTTAATGGCGATAAGGCGCAGATGGAGTTGCGCCAGATGAAAGAGAAGGAGGACTAACGGCGCGATCAGCGCGACGCCATACAACTGAATAGATACAGTAACACCTGAAGTTAATCCTTCGTAGCCCGCCCGAGACTACGGGGCGCATGTCGCTTATCCGGCGACCACTGCAGCTCCTTCTCCAGCGGGTTTTTTTGCTTCCATCCATGGCCACGACCACTGGCCGCCATGTCAACCCGGCACGTCGCTAACCTCTTCGCAGAAGGGGCCGACCACTACCGACGACCACTGGCGCGTGCAAGTCACGGCGAAAGGACGAGAAACAATGGTTTTCGATGAACTGCTGCACAAAGGATTTCACTTCGCACAGGATGAGGGGGGCGGTGGGGGCGTAGCCGACGACGCGGGTGGCACCGACAGCGGCGAAGGCGGAGAGGCCGGCGGTGAGACGCAGGATGAGGTCTTCGAGGTCGGCGGCGAGCAACTGAGCCGCGACGAAGTCATCAAGCGCGCCGAGAACCACGGCAAGCTCCAGGGCGAGTATACGCAGACGCGACAGGAGATGGCCGAGTTGAAGGGCCGCCTGGATGAGGTCTCCCGCCGACAGACGACCCCACAGGAGACGCAGGCCAAGGAGGAGGAACCCGACTTCGAGGGGCGCCTGGATGATCTGATGGCCGACCCCTACGCGGATGACTTCAAAAAAAACATGGCCGCCCTACGGCGCGAGGAGAGAGAGTGGCAGCAGCAGCAGTCAGAGCGCGGCATCGCCGACATAGAGAATCGCGTGACGCAGCGCCTGACAGCCACCGAGCGGGCCACCGAGATCGACCGGCATAACCGCGATGTGTTCGACGCGGTCCTGGCCGACAAGGAGCGTGTCCCGATCAACATCACGAAGGAAGAGAAGGACGCCCTGTGGGCGGACTTTGAGAAGCACATCGGCGAGGGTTACGGCGAGTATGATGCCGGCGCCCGACGCTTCCGGCGCAACGAGGAGGCGGTCGAGACGGCCCTGTTCGCGGTTAAGAGCGTCAAGGAAAAACTACTGGCTCACCGCGATGCACAGACGCGCGACGAGGGGCTGCGCGGACGCGCCAAGGGCGAGGGGGCCACACGGTCGGCCCCCACCACCACCGCGCGCCCATCAGGTCGGCCCCACGAGGAAGCGTTCGATGAGACGGTCGATTGGCTACGCGAGCAGACGCCCGCCGCACGGAGCCGCTTCTACCGGGAGAACCCGCAGTTCGTGGACCGCTACGAGAAAGAAGAATCCCGTCGGAGACGGGAGTATTTAGACGATAATCCCAGCTAAATACACCCCCTGTCTCCGGCCTTAACGATCAATACAGGAGACAAGGGAAATGTCAAACGATGCCTCTACCTCCAAAAGTTATCCCATCGGGTCGGCTGATCCGCTGACGGAGGAAATTTGGAGCCAAAAAACGCACATCGAAGCGGAGAAGCTCAACTTCTTCAACCGCAAAGGGCTTACCGCAGAGGACAAGGGCGAGGAAGATCCGTTCAAGCGCCCGGGCGGCCCGCCCATCGTGACCAAGTCGGAGTTCGGGAAGAAAGCCGGGCAGAAGCTCAACCTGCGTATGCGCCAGCAGCTCAACCGGGGTATGCGCCTGGACGAGGATGGCGCCACCACCCTCACCACCTACACGCGCGGCACCAACTACGCGGTCGGCTACGAGGAGGCGCTGGTCTACCGCGATTGTCAGGTGTGGCTCGACAAGCTCAAGCACTTCGTCGCGATGGACTCGCCGGACATCAATCAACACCGCACCTCCATCGAGATGGAGCCGGAGATGAAGGCGGCCCTGTCGCAGTGGATCACCCACAACGAGGAGGAGATTTACGTCGATGGTATGCTCGACGGGTCGGCTTACATTGCTCAGCAGGACAGCCTCACCTCGGCGGTGACGCACCCGCACACCTACCGTATCAGCGGCGCCAATGCCGTCGGCGAGATCGGCGAGACGCACATCATGTCGGCGGTCGAGCTGCGGCGTATCATGCGCTTCTGCATCGTCAAGAAGCTCAGTCCCATCGACGTGGATGGCGAGGAAGCGTTCGTCGTCCTACTGTCGTCGGCGCTCGTCTCGCAGCTCCTCAACGACGAGGAGTTCCAGCGGGTCGTTTCTCAAGCCGGCGCACGCGGGGCGGACAACCCCCTCATCAGTGGGTCCATCGGCAAGTTCTACAACCTCTACCTGTTCCAGTACGAGCGCAACAGGACCGTCACCTCGTACGACAATGTCGAGCAGGTGATGATCCTGGGATCGAACGCGGTGGCTGTGGGCTACGGCTCCGAGCCGCGCTTCCTCGTGCGCAACGAGGACGGTTATGGGGATCGGTTCGGGCGGGGTATCGCTCGCATCATCGGCGTCGGACGGATGGATTTCGCTGACAAGGATGATACCGATCTGGTCAACCAGTCCTCGGGCCTGTGGCAGGTCTACAAGGACCAGGACGAATTCGACGGATAAGATAGGCTGGCAGCAGCCTTAACCCGGGTGACGCCGTCCTGATCGACGGTATCACTCACCCTCTCAACACCTTCACAAGGAGAGCAACAATGTTTCGGAAACTGACCGCGCTTCTCATTGTGGCGCTGCTGGCCGTCCCGCTCCTGGTCGGCCCGGCCGACGCCGGAAAAGAGAACCGCCTGTGGGAAAACCGGTATCAGAACCGCGCCGGATGGGCGCGCGCTGATACCATCGGGATCGGCTGGGGGGCTGGCACGATGGACACCAATCTCGACACGCTGGCCGCTGCGACCTCTGACACGACCCTCGCCTTCGATATTGAGGGCTGTTCGGCCATTGTCGTGACGGTGGTCCAGAAAGAGGTGATCGCCGGGTCGAACGTGACCTATACGGTTCAGGTGAGCGACGATCGCACCAACTGGACCTCTATCACGCCGACCTTCTCGAAGGCGTCCTCGTCCGCCACCTTCATCCGCCAGGTCGTCTATGCCGAGGCGGTCCCCGACTCGATTGTGGGGAGCATGTTCGGTAATAGCGAAAACCGGGGGATCATCAGCACGGCGAGCTATATGCGTGTGATCGGCAACCTGGGGTATATGACCGGCACGGACTCGACGATGCACAACTACATCGTCAAGAAGAAGTGGCCCCTCGATCCTAAGTAGCGCGCCGGCGCACACGGCAGATGTCTTCAACCCGGGGGGCATGGTTAGCCCCCCGGGCTTTCCTTAAAAACAGCTCATCACGGAGGTTGATCCATGCTTTCTAAAGGCCCGGTCCTGGTCGAATACCTCGGCAAAGCCAATAACATCAAGCAACAGCATCGCGGCGCACGCGGCGTCCTGACGTTCGCGCCCGACCCGCAGTATAACGGCCGTCGCGTCGTCCGGTTCGACTCGGAAGAGAACGCTATCACGTTCATTAACCGCATGAACTATCCCAACAAAGGTATTTTCGCCCTCGCCGAAGATCTCATCCTCGCCGAGGACCAGGCGGCCGTCAAGAAGGTCGTCGAAGAGGTCGTCGCCCCGCTATTCGAGGCGATCGAGCGTATCGAGGCGCAACTGGCCGACAGGCCCGCCGCCCGTAGTCGTAAGAAGAAACCGCTCGAACCGCCCAGCGAAGGGTAAGACATGGGAACCAAGACGTTCGCCAACCTACGCACGTCCATCGCACGGCTAGGACATTGGACCATCACGGACACGGACTCGGCCTCCTATGCGGCGGCGACCGCAGCGGCCGAGGCGGGCCTGGCCGCTGTCGATAACGTCGCCGGCTGGCCGTATGCCGAGGTGCAGGCTACTTACACGCTGGCCGACGACCTGACCAGCTCCTATAAGCTGGCGCTCCCTGCGCGTCTCCTGCATCTACAGACCAAGTCGTTCCACTACGGCACGACACGCAGCTCTTACCTGGGGTGGCGCGACCTGGGTTGGATCGACGCGCAGCTCGGTCCCAACTGGCGCCAGTCGAGCGGCGCGGACGGCACGCCGCGATATATCTGTCGTGTCGGCAATAGCTTCTGGATCGCCCCCAAGCCGTCCTCCACGTTCCAGTCAGACTACCCCTACCTCTACTATGGTTACTTCCGGATGGAGGACGCCGACGACGCGACGCTCCTCATGCCCAACACCTGGTTCAATTACGCCGTGCATGGGGGGTTGGCCGAGGGGCTGAAGGGGAAAGATGACAGCGATCAGCAGTATTACGAGAACCTGTTCGAGAACGTCGATAAGCCCAAGATGCTCGGTGCTAATTTGCACCTAGACGAGAACGACCAAATGGAGGGCAGTGCGTTGGCCGAAGAACTCAACGGCGATTTTTCCGATGAGCAGGGGTATTACTGATGCCTCCGCGCCGTAAAGCCCTCCCTGTCCCGCCGCATGGCGTCCCTTTCCTGGGCGAGCATGACCGCGCTGCGCTGACCTCTAATGTGTATGTGCGCGGCTTCATGCGTCGCATGCGCAACTACCACCTGGGTATCGACGGGGCGACCAAGCGATATGGCACGCAGCCCTACCAGGCTATCGGCGAGTCTTACATGAAGGGGACCGGCACGACCCCTATACAGTCGCTGGCTATGTATGATTTCTCTGGCACGCGCCATATTGTCGGCGTCTGCGGCGGCGATCTGTATGCCTATAACGGCACGACGCTCGTCAAAAGCGCGATCACCGGCGCGCTGACGATCGCCTCGGGGGCCGACAGCCACCTACGCTGGGCGCCTTATGACAACAGCACCAACGCCCTCCTCATAGGGTCGGACGGCACAAACCCGCTGTTCAAGTGGACGGGGACCGGCAATGCGACCGTCCTGGGGGGGACACCGCCGACCAAGGCGCGCGGCATCGCTGCCTTCCAGGGACGGCTGTTCGTCATCAACACTGATGCGGGCGCCACAGCGACCGAATATTCTAACGACGCGACAGTCGATACGTGGGGCGCCGGGCAGATCTTCCATTGCAGTCGTAGCAGCGAGGGGATGGCGCTGGTCAATCATGGCGAGAACTACCTGATAGCGTTCCATCGTAAGTCGTGGCATAAGATCTCCTTCTTTTATGTCGATACCGGGTTGTCGGATAGTTACTTCCGGCAAGACCCTGGCGGCGAGACGGGCCTTATCTCACCCGATGCGGCGATCCACTACCAGGGCGTGACCTATTTTGCGTCCTCCGATGGCATCTACGCTATCACCGACCCCGAGAAGAAAGAGAAGAAGATCTCCGGCGCTATCGACGCTTTTTGGGAGCAGTTGGTCGATAAGCGGATAGACAATATCACGGTCTGCGAGCGCGGTCGTGGGTTCAATGAGATCGTCTTTTTCGTCTCGACGGTCGATACCGACGAAAACGACGCGGCGATCATCTACAACCCCGAGGTGGCTAAGTATTATCGCGGGAAAGATGAGACGGCCGGCTGGACCATATTTGAGAGCGCCAGTGGCTATCTCAAGTATAACTGTGGCCTCACCTGGACCGACTCGTCGGATCGTGAGATCCTACTGCTGGGCGGGTATGACGGTATGATCCATGAGGGATGGGGCAACGACCAGTATGCGACCGGCTATCTGGATGGCGGCACGACGGGCGTGGCTGTCACGACTGAGCTATGGACCGGCTACGTCGCCCCAGCGGGACCGGCCTGGGTGACGGGCCTCCGCGCCCTACAGGCCGATCTGATCGTCAACGGCGCGCGCGACTTCTCCTTTGTCATCTATGGCAATGACCAGACACCGGCCTACGTAGACAGCCAGGCGTCCGCCGGCGGCAGCGGCGATGAGCTGGATGTAGGCTTCATATTCGATCAGTCCTACTTCACTGATGAGGGCGTCGCTGGTATAGAGCTGGACGAGATCAACGGGTCGGCGCGCTACTTCCAAGCACAGGTATCCGAGAATTCACAATTAGTCCCACACTCCGTCTCCGGTTTGCGCTACATGCACGTGCCAGAGCGAAAGGCTATCGCGTAATGACGCAAGTGACCTCCCCTATCCCGCCCAAGAAGAAGAAACGCCCCGAGGATATGTGGGCCGACATGCAAAAACCGTCCTCGGGCATCTACGGCGAGGCGATCGCTGCGGCGAGCAAGCGCTTGAAGAATCCGACGGATGGGTTCACGACCGACCAGGCGGGCCAGGTGGAGCGGTTCTACACCCAGCAGTATGAGGAGGGTGCCGGCAAGCGCATGAAGGGCGTGCAGGCGCAGCTCCGCTCGATCGGTATGTATGACTCGGGCCGTCACTCGGAGGCGCTCATCAATAATGAGAAGCGCCTGTCGGCCGACATCGCCCAAAACGTCACGGTCCCGCTCATCATGGACGACCGCGACCGTCGCATGGCGCTCCAGCAACAGACGATCGAGCAAGCGCAGTCGCTGGGGCGGGGCGAGCATGATATGACGATGCAGCGGGGCGACCTGGGGCTGCGTGAGCGGGGTATGTCGTTGGAGGAGAAAGAGCAGGGGCAGGCGGCGGGTATCCGCGACAGGATGCAAGCCCTGGAGGAGAAGATAAAGTCGGGTAATCTGAGCATCGCCGAGCGTCAACAGGCTGTGGACGAGCTGGAGCAGTTGCAGGCATCGAGCGTGCGTGAGCGGGGTATGTCATTGGAGGAGAAAGAGCAGGGGTCCGTCGCGACCGCTCGGGAGGCACAGACCAAGCTGGCGCAGGATCAACTGGCTCTGGAGAAGCGCCTGGAGGAAGCGCGGCTCTCTGGCGATCTGGATGGCCATCGGACGATTGAGAAGCAGTTGGCGGATCTGGATCATATAATCCGAAGAGAGCAAGTGGAACAGGATCAGCAACGGATCGACTTAGAGAAGCGCCTGGAGGAAGCGCGCCTGTCGGGCGACATCGGCGAACAGCGGACCATTCAGGGGCAACTGGCCGACCTACAGGGTGAGATCGAGCGCGGCCAGTTGGACGAGAATCAACGTCAGTTCAACACCTCACAGACGGGTATCCTGCAGTCTGGTCCGATCACCCTCGAATCAATCATCGACCCTGCGCGCCTGCGTGACTTCCAGACGCGCGAGCAGATGCGTCGCCTGGGGGAGGGCGAGCTGGAAGCGTTCCAAGCTGAGATCAAACAGCGTTTCTCTGAGCTGGCCGGTCGGCCGCCAACCGACGAGGAGTTCCAAGCGCTCTGGTATAACCAGCCGGTGCAGGTGCAAGGCCAACAAACCCTCTCCGCGCAGGATCTGGCCCAACAACGGCAGTTACAACAACAGCAGATCGACATACAACAGCAACTGGCCGACCTGTCCGATAAGATCCAGACCGCCCAGCAGTCGGGCAAGCTCGGGGAGGACGAGCTGCCCACCCTGGAAGCACAGCGCGTCCAACTGGCAAAGGATCAGCAGGATATTGACGAGCGTCTGTCCTATTTCGGGCAGGCCGAGCAGTCGCGCCAGTTCAACGTCACACAGACGGGTCGCATCGGCACAGAGGGTACAGTCAATGCAGAGACGCTCAAAATCGACCTGTCCGGCCTGGTTAATAGAGAGAAGGGTGGGTTTGATAGGGATGTTTTTGATCGCGTGGCGCCACGCGCAAAGGCAGCCCTGGAAGCGGCGGGCATACAGGCAACACCCGCTCTGATCGGCGCTATCCTATCGGGCCGCGATGTGGATAGTAATGGCCAGTTGACGTTGGCGGCGACCGAGCAGGCGACACAGGCGGGGATGCAGGCGGGTGGTCTTAACCTGGAGCAGCAGCGTGTCGAATTGGAAGCGGAGATACAACGTGACGGGGTAGCCCTGGAGAAGGCGCGCGTCATGGGCGTCGATGTGGATGAGGTCAAGACCCTGGAGGCGAAGCTGGCCGAGGGACAGCAGAAGCTGGGGGAGACCGAGCTGGCGTTGCGTGCCGAGGAGTTCTTCGCCGCGCAGACGGGTCAGGTGGGGCGCCAAGGCAGTGTGACCGCCGACCAGTTGGGCGTAGTGATACGGGGGGATGAGACGCCCGAGGAGCGGGCGACATTGACCGACCGCCTCAACCGAGCGATGACGGCGGCGGGCCTCGACCCCTCTCCGGCCAACCTGAAAAGCCTCATGGCTGGTGAGAGCATCGACACGACAGGGACACTGACGCTGGGCGCGCGCGACCAGGCCGGGTCGCAGGCACTGGAGCAGCAGCGCATCGAGCTAGAGGAGCAACTGCGGACGGCTGAATTATCCGGCGATATTAACGGGGCCAGCACGATCAAGCAACAGATGGCCACTCTGGACGCAGAGAGGCAGCGCGCCCAGCTATCCTTCGATGAGGCGGGGCTGACGGGGAGGTATGCGCGCCCTGTGACGGCCGCCGACTTCGGTATCGACGTGAGCGAATACCTCAACGCCGATGGCACGTTGAAGGACATGGACAAGTTCATAGCGGCGGGCGACCGCTTTGAGGCCAACTTCGAGGCTATGTATGGGCGCCCACTGACAGAGCCAGAGGCGCACGCATTAGCGATGGGCAAGGAGGTCGTCATCTCGGAGGATACACAGGCGGGCCTCTCCGAGACACAGCGGCGCACTCTGGAAGCGGAGATACAGCGTGACGGGATGGCCCTGGAGAAGGCGCGCGTCATGGGCGTCGATGAGGGGGAGATCAAGACCCTGGAGGCCAAGATAGCCGACAAGGAGGCCGAGCTGGACGCCGCCCGCCTCAAGCTGGAGGAGCGCGGCGTGGCCGTCGAGGAGGAGAAGGTCGATCTGGCTGAGAAGGAACTGAACATCAACGAAGCACTACAAGGGCGCTCCCTCGACATCGAAGAGGCGCGCGTATCGCTACAGGAGGCGGCCGAGACGAACAGGCAGGCGCTCGAACGGTTACAGGCGCTGGGTCAGGAGGTCGATCCTGAGACGGGCGAGACGATAGAGACACTGCAGGCCCGTCAGTTTGCTCTCAATAAACAGCTTGAGGTGGCCGACAGGACGGGTAAGTTCGCCACCACAGCCAGCGCCGCCGATTTCGGTATCGACGTTAATACCTACCTCAATGCCGATGGCACGTTGAAGGACTTCGACAAGTCTTTAGAGATGGCCGATCTCCTTGAAAACAACTTCAAAGAGATTTACGGGCGCGAGCTGTTACCGATTGAGGCGCACGATCTGGCGATGGGTGGAGACATTGGTGTCGTGTTGGAGACGATGGAAGGAAAGAGCCTCGATAATGAGGAGGCGCGGGCGACGTGGGTCAAGTCTATGGAGGAGGCCGATCGGACGGGTAAGATCATTGATCCTATGACGGGGAACCCTCAACTGACCCTATCGGCGCAGGCCGAGAAGAACGACAAGGAGCTGCGCGAGGCGGGGCTGGACAACGAGGCCGATTCGATCGCCAATAGTTTTAAGTCGTTCAACGCCGAGCTTAGGCAGCGGGCGAACGAGTCCATTCGGGAACACAACCTCAACGACAAACAGGCGACCGCCGCTATTGCTAATATCTATGCCGAGATTGAGAACCGGAAGAAGGCGTTGGAGCAGTCGGCCGTCGAATTTATCTCACAGAACGAGCAGGCGTGGGCGCAGATCATGGGCAGCTCTTTCATGGGTGGCTCTATCAGCGCCGAGACGTTGGGCGTTAACCTCTCCTCGACCATGTCGGACGCCGAGAAGCGGTCTACCATCGAGCGGGCGTTCAAGACGGCGACGGGGCGCGCACCGACGAAGACGGAGTCGTACAACCTGTCCAAAGGGTACGATATTGATGTCGAGTCGTCCCCGACGCAAGCGGCGAAACAATTCGCCGCGACCATGGCGTCGCAGGACATGGACCGGGCGGTCGATGTGAGTCGCGTATCGAATGAATACACCATCGACCACGGGAAGTTGGAGCAGTATATCAAGGAATCGGATAGGAACTACACCACCACGACGCAACAGGTGGCCGACAAGTATAGCCTGGACCGTATGCAGTTCGGCATGGCAAAGATGGAGCTGGACGCCAGGCTGACGGGTAAGGTCAATATCTCGGGTAGTTACTCGGCCAAAGACCTGGGGATAGAGGAGCCGCCTTCTCAGTGGGACCGGCTGACTACCGACCAAAAAAAGGCTTTTACGGAGTCCACGCGCGATGTCTTCGAGACGCTGCAGGGGCGCGCACTGAGCGATGATGAGATCATTAACCTCGCAGGCGGCGGTAAGGTGGCCGTGCAGACGCTCGACACGCAGGCGTCGAAGGAATGGGCCACGGCCGCGCGCGAGTCGGCGTCGCGCTTTGGGCTGGACGAGGATAAGTTCCTCGAAGCGGCTGGACAGTTCGACGCCGAATATGCGCTTTCTGATCGCAATACATGGGCGCAACTGACCGGCGCAGCGTATGGCGTGGAGGGGGGCGCGACGGAGGGCAAGCGGACCTCGACGGTCGGATGGAAACAGTACAGCAATGCCAAGAAGGCGTTCGATGAGAGCGAGATAGAGCGGGACGAGGTGTGGCGTGGTATGATGACGCAGGATCAAATCCCGGTGAATGCCGATTTGCTGATTAGGGAATTGAATTTTGATAACTTTGAGATAAGGGATGCTTCAAAGGTTAGCGATCAAGAGATCCAAGACGCTTTTTATGATTCGCGCGGATATGAGTTAAAGTCTTATGAGGTTCAGATGATTCGCGATGGCGCTGGTCAAGGAAAGAAAGCAAAAATCAACATTGGCACGGGCGTCGCTTTGGGCGACCCTGACGCCGTCGCGGCGATCGCCAATTTCGTCAATGGCCATAGCGTCGCCCTGGCACCGGCTCAGTCGTCCACTTGGGAGAATATCGGCGGGTTAGTAGGCACGATCGCCACGCTGGCAATAGCCGCATAGCACAGGAGAAAATGCAATGGGTTTTCTGAGTAAGTTCGGCTCTTTCGCTGGTGGCCTCAACAAAAGCCTGCAGCCCCTGGCACAGGACAAGCTGCGGGAGAATTCGCAGATACGCGCCGACCAACGCCAATACATCCACGAAACGAAAAATCAATTTATCCGCAACCAGGACGACCTGGCGCGCGACGAGAAAAACCTTGAGGACAGTTTCCAGGCTCAGAAGCGTACGCGCGAATACCAGGCGGCCCACCCGACACCGCAGGAGCAGGCCGACCTAGAGGCGACACGGGCGCGCACGGCGTCGTCGGACGCATCGGCGGCTTACTACGGCAAGGCGTCGGCAGCCGTCCGGTCGCCCGAGGACATCCTTGCGGCGCAGATAGAGGACAAACGCCAGAAGATTATCGCGCGCACCGCGTCGATGGAGCCGGACGCGTCCATCACCTTCCTGAAGACGCAGGAGAAAGAGACGAAATTCTCTTTCGGTGACGCTATCGCCGAGAAGCAGCAACTGGCCAAGATCAACAAGGGCAAGACCACGGCCAAGACGGGCCGCGACATCCTGCGCGCCTGGGTGAAGGACACAGAGAGCGTCTACACTATCGACCAGGTCGAGGATGTGCGTAAGAGCTACGGCCTGGCCGCTGACGATGCTGATTACGAGATGGCCCTGTCGCGGGCAACAGGCGGCAACCCCTACGACCAGCCGCCGCCCGTGCAGGGCAGCTACTTCCAACCGGGCGCCGATACGACCATCGTCCCCTCGACGGGCGGCATGAGCGACGAGGAGCGCATGATAGCGGCGGGTGGTGCGGTGGCGCCGTCGTTCAGCGGCGCTGGCACGGTCGGCCCTGGTGCGCCGACCGCTCCGACGACGACTACCCCGACCGCTCCTATCGAGGTGGAAAATACGACGGGCCTCACACCGGACGACATAACCTACATACGACAGCAGGCCGAGGCGGCTGGCATGTCCTTCAACGAAGCACGGCAGGAACTCGAACGACAACTCGAAGAACAGGCGCGCACGCAAGGGAGATTCTAAATGGCCAGTCGATTCGCCGGTTTGACGCTCACTTCGCCAAGGGAAGAAGAAGAGGAGCGGCCGTCGCGTAGTCGTTTCGCCGGCCTGACGCTCGCTCCCGCGCCGTCTATCCCCGAACCGCCTACCCCCGCGCTCCCACCGTCCGACCTACGCCCCGAGCAGGAGGCTTTCCTATCCGGCGATATGACGATGTCACCGCCGTCGATGCCGCGTGTAGTGCAGGCGGGTGGCGGCACGTCGGTCGTGCCGACCGCACCGGCGCAGCCCGGGCCGTCCTATACCGATCAGATGCGCACCGAGGGACGACCGCTCACGATGGGCGGCTCCTCTTATGGCGAGAAGCCTAACGCGCTGACGCGCGGCTTCGTCTCTGGCTTTGCCCAACAGAACCCCAATGCATTGGGTGCAGTCGCCGAGGCGTTCGGTCATCTGGTGCAGTCACCGACGGGCGCGGTCGTCCTGGGGACACTGGCGGGCGGCTCGCCGACGGGTGGGATCGGCCAGGGTATCCAGATGAGCGCCGGCGTGGGTGAGCGCCTGAAGAAGGCGTCGAAGAAGCTGCGCAGTTATCGGGCGGGGCAGACCTACCAGACGACCGGCCTCTCTCTCAAAGACATCGAAGACCTCGACACGGCACTGACCTATGCTGGCGAGACGGTCGGCCAGGGGGTCGCCTCAACACTCGCCCCGCTGGCGGGTGGCGCTGTCGGCGCGCTGGTGGCCGGCCCGGGGGGCGCGATCGCGGGCGCAGCAGGTCCGTCCTATGTCCTCAACATGGGCGACCTCTACGATAGCCTCATTGACGAGAAGATCCCCGCCGCACGCGCGGCGGAGATCGCCGCTTATGGCGCTATCCCCCTGGCGGCGCTCGATGCGGCTGGCTCGCTGGGTATCCTCAAGACGATCACCGGCAACGTCAAGCGCACGCTCATTAAAAACATGGCCAAGCGTATCGCCGCGAAAGCGGCGAAGGGAGCGGCCAGTGAGGGTGGCACGGAGGCGACACAGCAGATCGTCCAAGAGGTGATCCGCGACTTTGCATCCGATAGAGACATCCCCCTCGATGAGCAGGCCATGAACGTCCTCGATGCGGCTATCGGCGGCGTCCTGACGGGCGGCGCGATGGCGGGGGCGGGTGGCGTGCGACCGGACAAGGCGACCGATCACACGCGGGCCGTCGAGCAGGTCAACCAACGCCTGCAGGAGAAGATCACGCCGACGATACCGTTCAGAGAAGCCAACGAGCAGGACGGCAACCTCGGCACGGCGCCCGATGTGCTGGGCTACGAGGAGCGGGCGTTCCCCCAGGAGATGCGCGAGCGGTTCCAGCAGGACGAAGCGAAGGCGCGCGAGAAAGCGCAAGGAGACACGGCGCGCGATGCGCTCAACCAGGCCGCCGCTAATATCGGCTTGACGGAGGAGCAGATCACAGGGCTGGACCGCGCCAGTCTCGCCGAGGCTGTCCACGTCCACGAACAATGGCAGGCACGCGATATTTCCAACAACGAGGCGACCGAGCAGATGCAGGCGCTGTTTGCTGCCGCCGGCGTTACTCAGGAAGAGGAGGCGGCGCCGATCCAGCGCGTTCAATCGGTCTTCCAAGAGGGCCAGTTCGCGGCTCCGGCAGTGCAGGCCGAACCTGAACCGGCGCCGCCAGCGGTCGAAGAGACGACCGACGAGCAGGCGACGGAGATCGTCCCACCGAAGGAGCGACCGACGCTCGACGTGCGCGGTAAGAGACTGGAGCTGCGCTATCCCAAAGGAAACGAGGCGGCGACTCAGGGTAGTATAGACGACGTTCTACTGGCCAACATGGGCTTCCGCTATGACAAGGCGACAAAGACGTGGTTTGGCGCGCTCGATGAGGAACGGCAGCAATTCGCTGAACGGCTGGCGGCTGGCGAGGTGATGGAATTCGGCGGTCCAGAGCTTTTAAGGTCGATGGAACAAAAGGACGCAGCGCGCGCGTCGGTCAGGAAGAATTTCCTCGACAGTCACGGCCAGGTGACGTTTCAGGCGCCAGTACGGCGGGGAATCGGCGACCGCAAAGGCTTCGCTATCTTCTCACCGTCTACATCGGAGCCAGGTAAATGGCAGGCGACCCTCTTTGATGAGGAAGGGCCAGTATCGCACGCCGTTGAAGCCGATTACGACGCACTGCTGAAGGAATACCAGGACGACTACGATATCGACCTGGGCGGCGCGAAGGTCGCCGAGGCGCCGCAGCAGCGCGCGGAAGAGACGCCAGCAGAGCCGGATTTCGAGGGTATGACCTCCTTACCCGAGCCGCGCACCGGCGGGCCTGCGGAGAAGCTATATCAGGGCATTGAGGAAGGAACAGACGAAGAGAAGGCGGGCGCCGTCAGAGGGGTCCATGAGCAGGTTATTCAGGATCTCACCATGCGCGGTCGAATTCTCGCCCATGTCACCGCTCGCCTAAAAGATCCTGACCTTAAAGAGAAAGAGCGGGAAAACCTCGAAGCAGAGAAGAATACCCTCGAACGCGACGTTGCAGACGAATACGGCGAATATGGCAACGACTTCGGCCTGGATGCCGAGGAGAAGTTGCGCGCTCATGTAGACCAGAGCGTCAACCAGGCGCCGACGAAGGAGCGAGTGGTCGCCGATATGTCGCTGGAGGAATTCAAGGCCACACGGAAGCCGCCGAATTTCAGCAGCGGTACGGGCGAGGCGACAACCTACGCCGAGAAAATCGCCAAGTATCGAGCGATGGGCGACGAGAAGGTCCAGGGGGCGGCCACCGGCAATATGCTGGCCGACAAGGTAGAGGCGCAGGCCAAGAAGCTGTTTGAGGTAGAGCAAAACGCCGATTCTGCGCCGACCGTTACGCAGGATGCGGAACCGAGTACGCCGATTGCGGCAGAGGTCGCGGCGACGGAGGTGGACGAGGCACCTGCGCGCCAGCCGAAGGCTTTGATGGTTCGGGACGACGGGGAAGGAGGCACAGAAGTCATCGGTGAGCTGGTAATGCCGGATTACGCACCGGGCGTTCCGCAGGATGCGGAACCGACGACGGAGGGCGAGGAAGCGCCCACGACGACGGCGACAGAGCCGTGGCAGCCTACCCCCGAAGCCACCCCCGAACCCGCTCCGGCCCCTGAACCCGCCGAGGCGACGCCTGTCGCTACCGATACCGGCGTCACGCTCAACGAGAATACCGAGCGCGGGACGATCGAGTTGTCGTTCGCAGGGAAACCGTCGTGGAAGGTGCGCAAGCGCCTGCGGGAATCGACGCCGAAATGGCACTGGTCGAAGACGAAAAGACTGTGGTATAACAAGGCGACCGACGAGACGCGCGCGCTGGCGCAGGAGATCGCTGGCGGCATGGCGGCGACGCCGGAAACTCCCGCAGCTGTTGGAGAAACGACCGACAGATTAGGGGATATAGTTCGCCGAATGTCTTTGGTTACGCGCGGGGAAAACGAGCGACGCCCCTCGCAAGGTGAGATGCGCGAATTGCGGGATGCTGGCTTGGCTGAAGAGACTCCAGATCATTCGTTTTTTCTGACGGATAAAGGTCAAGAAGTCTTAGAGCCGTTTAAAGCTGCTCGCCCTGCAGAAACGACCGGGGAAGCGCCGACTGAAGCCCCGCAGGGGCCGACGCCAGAGGAAGCGCGCGCGACACGCGACACGGCGCAGCGGACGAAGGCAGCCGGCCAGCTCCGCAAGGTCGCCGAGAGCGTGCGGACGAAGGCCGAGGTGAAGATGGGCCAGGACCGACAGACCAACACGGCCCGGCGCGCCAATATGGCAGCCAACGCCGAAGCAGATGCTGCGCGCGAGCTACAGGTAGCTGAGACGATGGTCAATGTCGCTGACGCTATCGAGAGTGGTCAGGCGCCCCATCTGGCCGGCGTGCGCGCCAAGACGCACATACAGCTCCTCGATCAATACCTGGGCAATGCCAAGTGGGACAGCGGACAGGATAAGGGCGAACGCTGGGAGGACAACAAGCAGCGACCTGTCACCGAGGAAGACCTGGAATTCGTCCGCGATCCCCGTCCGCGCGTCTGGTCGTCCACCCTGCGCGAGCTGGCTGATGCAGTCAAGGGCCAGCGCGGGACCAAAGAGGCAGCGCGAAAGGTGCGCGACCGGGCAGGTAGCCAGGGCGATAGAGAGAAGATCACCCTCAATACCGACTCAGATCGCGACGCCGTCGAAACGCTACTGGCTATTGCCCGTAAGATGAAGAAGAACGGCAAAGAGCCGCGCGGGATGCACTCCATCGAAAACGACATTGGCGACGAATTTAAGAATTGGAGCCGTTTTAAGTCGATCGGCATAAACGACGCGCGCGATATGCGCGACGCCCTGCGCGAGTTGATGGAGTTGCGGGGCGAGCTGAAGAAGGAAGACCCCGTCAAGGCCGCCGAGCGCGCTCTGGTGGGCCGTAAGATACCGGGATACTTCCCGACGCCGTCCGACCTATCTGACCGGCTGGTCGAGGAAGCGGGCATCCAGCCGGGCGACAAGGTGCTGGAGCCGTCGGCGGGCAAGGGCAACATCGCCGATGCCATCAAAGAGCGGCATCCCGACGCCGACCTGGACGCCATCGAGCCGGTCGAGGATTTGAGGAAGATACTGGAGAGCAAGGGCCACCGCCTTGCTGGTCGTGACTTCACCGAGCATGAGGGCGATTACGACAAGATCGTTATGAACCCGCCGTTTGAGGACGGCCAGGACATCGACCATGTCCGGCGCGCCTACGACCAGCTCAAGCCCGGGGGCCGCCTGGTGTCCATCATGTCAGAGGGACCGTTCTTCCGCAATGACCGCAAGGCGACGACGTTCCGCGACTGGCTGGAGGGCGTCGGCGGTTTCTCCGAGTCGTTGCCGGAGGGGTCGTTCAAGAGCGCGGAAAGGCCGACCGGCGTGGCGACGCGCATGGTGGTGATCGAGAAGGCCGAGGAGACGACGACGGAAGCGCCGCAGGAGACGGTCGCAGCGGAGCCGATAGCGGCCGAAGATGGCGACACCAACACCGCCGAGAATTATCGCACGCAGATCGACGGCGCCGAGACGGCGTTTGCAGTGGAGCGCATACAAGAGGAGATCGAGGAAGCTGGTAAGGGCGAGACGGCCCGTTGGGGCGATGCAGAGATGCAACATCTCTGGCAGGTGGCCGAGAGTAAACGTCTCGACCTGGAGCAGCAGGAGGCGCGCGAGTCTGAGGATTTTGCCCAACAGAGACTTGTCGAGCGCGAGAAGCGATATAACGCCATCCTCGACGCTTTTCAGCGCGGAGAAGAGGTGACAGTAGCGACTCACACACGCGCGACTATACTATCTTCCCCCGATCAACTGCGCCTTACGAAGAATGGCGAGGTGCAGATGCCAGAGGGCAAGAATTGGGTAACGCTGACCGACGAACAGGTTGAGAATCTGGCGCGGCAGGTGGGCTATGATCCCGACGAGGGCGCAGCCGGCACGACAGAGCCACCGACACCACCGGGGCCGACCACTCCCGCCGCCGCCCTGGCCGAGCTGGCGACGCTCAAGAGCCTGGACGACGACGCGCGCGCATGGTTCGAGCAGGCCATCGAGCGCCAGCCAGACGACTATAACGAACTCCTCCAGTCGGCGCGCGAACTGAACGAAACGGCTTTTGCCGAGAAGGGCAAGGCGTTGTTCGGCGAGGATACGATGGACCTACCGGGGATGCCTCAGCGCCAGATGCCAGAGACGCCCCTATCGACGGAGGGCGGCAAAGGACTCGAAGGGACAGCGTTGGCCGGCGCTGTCGAGGACGTGAAGGTCGAGGAGGCACAGAAGAAGCAGGGCAGTCTCTTTACGACGACGTTCCCCGACGAGATGACCGTCAACCAGGCGATTACTTATGGCGGTGGGCTGGCGGCGAGTGAGATTGACCGGATCAAGGGCGCGGTCGGTACGCCCGATGACAAGAATCTGCGCATGAATTGGGGTAAGCTGGTGTCGGGTACGAACACGATAGAAGTCTTTCTTGAAGATAATTGGGATTCGCCTATCGGCACGGTCTTACGTCAGGCAGGCGTCAGAGATGCCGAGGATGTGCAAGGATTCATTGATGCCGTTGCTGATCGCAACAGTCTTTTTGGTAAATACCCGACCAGTCTGGAAGCAGAAGCCGACAAGGCTTATCGCGAGCGCACCCTATCTTTCCCATCGCCAACGCAGCGACCGGGCGAGACGGGCGACGAGCAGGCGTTGAGCCGGTTGATGCCCATGCGCCTGGAAGCGCCGACCGGAGAGAGCGCCACAGCCGCCGCGCGCGTCTCTGCGACGGGCATCAATCCCGTCTCTATCATCGACCAGATGGGAAAGGCTTTGGAGGTATTGGGGGCGAAAGTGCCGTTTCGTGTGGGGCGCATAGCGCAGAAAGCCAAGGGCATTTTTAAGGTTGCTCCCGAGGTGATACGCCTGCGCACCGCTAACGATATCACGACCGCCTCGCATGAGCTGGGGCATGGTGTCGAGAAGGCCGTCTTCAGTGGAATCGGCGAGGAGACATGGGGGATTCTACCCCAACAGCATCAGATTGAGCTGGAACGCCTGGGGCGCGCGCTCTATGGTGACAAAGAGCCGGTGGCCGGCTATAAGTCCGAGGGGTGGGCCACCTTCATGCAGCTCTGGCTGGTGCGCGACAAGGAGACACAGCGCCTGGCGCCGACGCTGACGGACTTCTTCGAGAACGCCTTCCTTCCTGCCTTACCGGAATTCCAGCGCGAGGTTAATAAGACGCGCGAACTCATCACCAATTGGCGCGAGGCGGGAGCTGTCGGTCGCGCGAAGGCGATGGTGACGGACCCAGCCTCAATTAAAGAGCGCACGCGCAGGGTAGCAAAGAAGGCGAAAGGGGCTGTCGATGAGATTAAGATGGCCATGGTCGATATGGGCCACCCACTCGATCAGTTGGCGCAGGCGGCTGGGGAGAAGATGGGCCGACCACTGCGGAATAGTGAGAACCCCTATACGATCCTGACGGCCCGCCGTATGACGGGGGCGCGCCTGGTGCGTTACATGGTTGAGGACGGGATGCTCGATGTGGCGGGCAATAAGGTGGGCGCTCCTCTGGCTGACATACAGTCGCTCGTCAAGGGCAAGGGCGATAACTTCACGCTCTACCTGTGGGCGCGCCGCGCCCTGGCTATGTGGAACGATCCGCAGGGCGAACGTAATCCCGGCTTAGATAAAGAGGACGCCGAGCAGATCGTCCGCGAATTAGAGACGCCAAAGTTCCAGCTCGCCGCCCAAAAGGTCTACGATTGGAATGATGGTATACTGAACTATGCAGCCCAAGCATCGCCGTCACTGGCCGAGATGGTCGAAGCGATACGAAAGCGCGACCCAGGGGCATATATCCCCCTACGTCGAGAGTTTGAGCAGTTGACCTCCATGTACGATAAGAGCCGGGGGCAGGGGGGGAGTCCTATCGCGCGCCTGAAGGGATCAGGACGGCGTATCATCGACCCGTTCCCGACGATGATCTCTAATGCTGATCGCATAGTGTCGGCGGCGCACAAGCGCGAGGTGCTGGATGCCGCTATCCGACTGAGTCAGGTCGAGGGATTGGGCCATCTTATCGAGGAGGTGCCGCGCAACCAGGTGCCGGCCGCGCAGGTCAAGGTGGGCGACATCGTCAAGCGCCTGTGGAATGAGCAGGGGCTGGTTGTGGGCGTTCCCGAGACGGGCGACGAGGGGCCAGCGGCCCTATCGGAGGATGCGGCCGATCAGATACCCGACGAGATATTGGACGAAGCTATAACCTTTTTTATGCCGGCGTCGTTCCCCAAGGGCGAAGATCCAATTATTCCACATCGCCAGGACGGTACGACGAAATGGTTCCAGGTGGACCGCAACCTCTGGCGGTCGCTTTCGGGTGTCGATATCTACCGCTTGCCGAAGATGGCCGATCTCTTCCTGGGCGGCCCCGCGCGCGTCTTCCGTGCCGGCACGACCGGCCTGCGAGCTTCCTTTAACCTGCTGTTCAACCCCGAGCGCGATTTACCGACGTTTATCGCCAACACGCAATCGGGCGCGCGCATGGACCAGGTCACGATGGCCTATATGTCCGCCATGCGCGACGCGACGATGGGCAAGGTGGGGATGGAGAATGAGTGGTTTGACCTTTTCGTGCGGCAGGGGGTCGAGATGGCACAACCCCTTGGGCAAGACACGACGCCCACTAAGCGCGCCGCGCGCGAGCTGTTTGAGGGGAAAGCTGTCCGCGTGATTGATCCGCGTAACTGGCTCGACTTCTACCGCGATCTAATCTCTACTCCCGAGTCGGTGCCACGCATCGCTGAGATGCGCCTGGTCGCTAAAAAGATCGGATGGACACCCGGGCAACCCTTATCCCTCGACCAAGCACTTGAGCTGACGGTCGCTGGTAAGCAGGTGACGACAGACTTTACGGCCGCCGGATGGCTCGCGCGCACGATCAACGCCATGACGCCGTTCCATAATGCCGCCATCCAGGGGCCGCGCGTGACCCTACGCCGCATGAAAGAAGACCCGCTGACGGTGATCCCGCGCATGCTCGGCTTATTGACTATCCCAACGCTCCTGGCCTGGTGGGATAATAAGGATGAGGAGTGGTTCACCCAGCTCCCCTGGCGCGAAAGACTTTTAAACTGGCACATACCTATAGAGATGCCGGACGGTAGTAAGGAGATCGTTCGTATCCCCCGACCGTTCGAGGTGGGGCAGATATTCGCGGCTCTCCCCGAGCAGCTCTGTGATAGTTGGTATCGGCAAGATCCCAAGGGAATGGAGGAGTGGTTCTCGACGGTAGTGGAGACAACCGTTCCCCCGGGGCCATGGGAGAGTCCCGTTCCCAAGCTGGCGGCCGAGCAGTTGGCTAACTGGCAATTCTTTTGGGAGCGCCCCGTCGTCCCCGAGGGAGAGAAAGACCACCCACCACCCGAACAGTTCAACGAGTACACGTCTCGCGCGGCGATCGTGTTAGGGGATATGTTCGGCCAGTCGCCGCGCCGCATCGACCATGCCATACGGGCGCTGATGGGTGGCGTCGGTGGTGATGTATCGCGCGGCCTGTTCGGGCGCGGCGAGGAGGGCGAAGGTAATATCGTCCAGCAGGTTGAGGAGTTCCTTTCCGGCGAGGAGGGCGAAGGTAATATCGTCCAGCAGGTTGAGGAGTTCCTTTCCGGCGAGGAGGGCGGGACCAGCGAGTTATCTGATTTGCCGATCTTCGGTCGCCAGTTCGTGCGCGGTGGGCAGTCGCCGGCGCGCAGTCAATCAACGGACGATCTGTATACAGCCTACGAGAAGGCGGTCCAGAAGTCGCAGTCTATTCGCCATCCCGAGACAAAAGCAGAGCGCCAGCGACGACTCCTCTTGATGGACGCGACGCGCGCCCTCGGCGCCCTGTTTGCCGTCCGCAGGGGGAGCGATAGTAAGGAGGCCCAGCGCCGCCTGAACTCCACCATAGACGAGATAGCGCAGGCAGCCCTCAACGAGTCGGAGATGGATGTGAGCGAGGATGATCGGGAGAAGTTCGCCGAGCGCCGCAAAGATGCCGAACTGGAAGAGGCGGTCGCCCAGGCGCGCGCCGGACGACTGGACGAGCATGACCGTCGTCGCGCGGTCGCCCGCGCGCACGCACAGGTGCAGGTGCTGGACAAGGGCGACGCCCGCTGGAAGCAGGCGCACGACGTGGTCAAGACGTTGACGGCCGACTATGGCGGGTTCGATAAGTACCGCCAGGTGCTGCAAAAGCAACGCACGGAGTCGGGCAAAAGCTCGGCGCTGACGGCGTTCAACAGCTCACTGAAGACATACCGCAAGCAACTGCGCAAAACGAGCCGATAAAGGTATAGAGGTCGATTAGCGACCTTCACTCATCACTCCTACCCAAAAAGAGCGGGCCGCCCGAACCGTGGCGGCCCGCTCTCTCTTTTTCTGGAGCTGCAGACCATGAGATACCCGCAGACACTTACACTCGCCGCCCTGGTCGCCCTCGTCGGCTGTGGCCCTAACCTCCAATCGTTCCAGCAGGGTTTCGATAGCCTGGCGGCTACGTCGGAGGCGTTGACGACCGCCACGGCCACCGCCATTGATGTCGCTGCCGCTACCGAGGAGGCGGTCGCCCTACAGACGGCCCAGGCGCACGCCAGCGCCAACCGTATCCTCTCACAGGTCGAGCGCACGGACCGGGCGACCCGCCGGGCGCTGCGCGCCGCCGCACAGAAAGCGCCGACCAAGATCGTCAAGGCATTGCCGACCGATCTGGCGCCGGTGACGACGGAGATACGGCGTGTGCTGACCCATCAGAAGGACGCGCTGGGGCAACTGGACAAGCAGCTCAAGGTATATCGCTCGGAGACGACCCGCCGCCTGGCCGATGTGACGGAAAAGCTCCGGCTGGCCAACGAGTTGATACAAACGGTCAACGCTGGCCTACAGGGACGGTCGCCGCTGGAGGAGGGCGCGCCGGCCGGTATCGCTGGTATCGTCAGTCTCATCCTCGGTTTCGTTCTGCGCGGCTTCTATTCTAAAAAGATGGAGGAATTATCCGCATGATCGACATGGCTAACCTACTCATCGTCCTGACCAAGCTGGCGTTCGTCGCGACGGTCCTGACCGTCGCTCTGGAGCAGATCTTCGACACGCGCTTTTACCAGAAGTGGCTCGGCAAGGGTATTGACGGCACGCCGTCGCGCTTCTTTCAGGTGTTCGAGCTGCGTCCCTGGATCTCCAGCGCTGTCGGTGTCTTTCTGGCCTGGAAGCTGCAACTGGCCGCTATCGCCGAAGGCACGTCGGCCGCGTACATACCGATCCCCGACGGCCTGGAGTCTGTCCCTGATGTGCTGGCGATCGACTTCATCCTGACGGGTCTGATCATCGGCGGTGGCACCAAGGCGGTCAAGAAGGTCGCCAAGCAGTTCGCCGCCACCAAGAAAGACCTGACCGGCACGCTCACTCAATAAACAACCCCTGCGGACGCCCGACCGCTCTCTCGTCTGTGAGGATTCTTTAGCTATGCTGCGCTTACTCCTTCCTATCGTCGCTCTCTTGGCGCTCACGTCGGACGCCCTGGCCCTGTCGCAGCTCTCTGCGCGTAAGGTCTATGGCCGTGAGATCTTCACCTCGGCCGACAAGAACGCCGATGAGACGTACACCTTCGACGCTATCAACGAGGTGCGCGCCTTCTTTCCCGGCACCGACTCGCTGAAGATCACCCGCGTCGTAACGGATACGCTGCACGCGCGCACGGCCAGCAATCTGACGGTCATATCGCGGGACACTCTACGCGCGACGAACACGCATTTCACGGCGATACGGGGCGACTCGCTCAAGGGCGACATAGGGTCGAACACCTCACCGACGCTCGACACACTGCGCGTAACCAACCTCCACACGATCTTCTCCTCGGGCAGTAGCTGGTCCACGCGCCTCGACTCGCTCGACTACCTGCACGCCGACTCGATAGCCGTCGATAGCCTGACGGTCGCCAACAAAGCGGAATTCCTCGGGGCGATGGATGTGGCGGGGGCGCTGACGGCGACGGGCCTCATCACGGCGAACGGTGGCTTTACCTCTGCTATCGGCGCCACCTTCTCGGGAGGCCTAACGGCGCAAACGCTCTCTTCGGACGCTACGACCGAGACGACCAGCGGCACTACCGGTGCTATCCATACAGACGGTGGCCTGGGCGTCGCCAAGGATATTTATTTGGGTGACGATCTGCTGATAGCGACAGGGGGGGTGCTTAATTGGAACGCCGATAATGTGACCCTTACGCATTCTGATAAGAAATTGACGATGCTGACGGCAGGGGAGACAAATTTCGTCATCCAGAGTGCTGAATCGGAAGATGCGCTAGTCGAGTTTCGGGGCGATGGAACAGGCACCGAGTACTCCATTGGGCGCGTGGATGGCGGTGACGAGGATAAGTTTTGCATCGGTGTTGCGGGTGGGACCAACTACATCTGGATGGACTCGTCGGGGAACCTTGGGGTGAAGAACTCGTCCCCTGGTGCAGCATTGGACGTTACGGGAGCAGCGTTGATCTCTTCGACGCTCGGCGTCACGGGCGTTGCTACCTTCACGACGACCATCTCTGCGGCAACCGGATCGACCATTGGGGATCTGACACTGGCGAACGGATCTATAACGTCGTCCGGTGCGGCGATTGATTTCGGGGCGGAGAACCTCTCGACGACCGGCACCCTGGGCGCAGGGGCGACCACCGTTACCGACCTAACGTCCACCGGCAACACGACCATCGGCAACGCGACGGGAGACGCGCTGACGTTCCATCCGAGCGCATGGACGCTGACGAATGCGGTGACGATCACAGGGACATGGACAGACCTTGGTATAGTCACGACAGCGGATATCAATGGCGGGACGCTGGATGGCGTGACGATTGGTGGCGCGACTCCCGCAGCGGCGACGGTGACGACGCTGAACACCACGGGTGCAGTCGTCCACAACGAAGCGGGTGCGGATCTGGATTTTCGCGTAGCGGCAACGGGCGCAACCAATGCGCTGTTTGTGCAAGGTAGCGACGGCGCCGTCGGCATCGGCACGGCGAGTCCCTCTGCGCGGCTGCACGTTATAGGCGTTGATGCGGTTACTGCCATTTTTGGAACGGCTGTTTCTGAAGCACTGGAGGTATGGCCGGGGTCCAGTAATGCGGGACCAGCGTTGATGTATGATGATGCCTCCGCCATACGCTTCGGGACGCACTCAGCTTTTGGATCGGCTGGCTGGAGCGAGAAGATGCGCCTCGACGCAAGCGGCAATCTAGGCCTGGGGGTTACGCCGGAAGCGGCACCTTACGCACCGTTTACAGGGTTACACGTTGGCGGCACCTCTTATATCGCCAGTGAGACAACGGCTGCTGCTGGGGCGCAGTTATGGTTAGGGCAGAATGTCACCAGCGATACCGACGGTAATAGCGAGTACGTTGTCAATGACGAAGCAAGTCTTATCCAGATGAAAGATGGTCAAATCTTAGCTTTTACTGCTGCTGCATCCACGGGCGACATCGCCTGGGGAACGGCGAAGCTGACGATTGACAATGCTGGACAATTAGACTCACGGGGCGATGTTGCAGCGGGTTATCAGGCGTTCTTTTTTAACGATGGCAATAACGCTAATCGTTATGGGATTGAAGTTCAAGCTGGTGCGGATGACGCATCTGGTGATACTTATTACTTGAATTGTAAAGATGGTGACGGCGGTTCTGTAGGTTACATCTGGAACACCAGCACCACTTTCCAACTCGTAGATGCGTCGGATAGGCGTATCAAAGATTCCATCGTAGACACTGAGCTTGAGGGAATCGAAACGATCAAGAAGCTCAAGGTGCGAGACTTCAACAAGTTCGGCCATCCGGTCAAAGCTGGTTTTGTTGCACAGGAAGTAGCACAGGTTTTCCCGAAAGCGGCGGCAGGCGATTCGACCGCGACGCGCATGGTCATCACGCCAGATACCACCGACATGCGGCCTATCATCACGCAGCGTCTGAAGGAAGAGATTACCGAATACATCCTTGGCGACTCCACTGTCGTAAGTGATACCATGGTCGTCGCCATCCCTGATACGACCTACGAGGCGCGGCAGGATACGACCATTGAACCGGTGATGATGGGCGTCGCCTACTCGGCGTTCGTGCCGCTGAATGTCAAGGCGATTCAGGAACAACAAGAGATCATCGAATATCAGAATCAGCGCATCGCCAACTTAGAGGCGACGGTGGCCGACCTGGTCAAGCGCGTAACTAAATTGGAGAAATGACCTATGCCCGACACAGTATTCAACGACCATCTCGTCAAGCCCCTCGTCCGTTTCGTCTACGCCCTGGCCGCTGTAGCGGTCGTCTACGGCTGTTGCCTCGCTCACACGCAATATATCGTCCACCAGAACAACCTGGGCGAGGCGGCGCAGTTACGGGCGCAGAACCAGCAGATGGCGGCGTGGATACAGAACGCCCAAGCGCAGGCCAAGCAGCGAGCAACTGCGCCATGACACAGGAAACGACGGATCGCGATCTACTCATCCGCATAGATGAGCGCGTCAACATGATGCAGCCGCAAGTCAGTCTGATTGCCGGTATGCAAGGCGTTGTATCCGCCAACGCCCAGGCCATCGAGCGCATTGACGGTACTTTGAAGCGCCATAATATGAACGGTGCGACCCCCAAGCGTGCCGCTCTCCTGCTGGCATGGATGCCCATCGTCAAGCAGATCGTCCATTTTGTCATGTTCTTCATTGTGGCCACCGCCGTCACGGCCGGCTACCTCAACCTCGATGTTCTTGGCAGATTATGGAGCATGGCTACCACGGGGCAGCTGGGCGCGCAATGAAACCAATCAGTATAATACTCGCCTGTTTCGCCTTTGTCGCCTGTTACGAAGAGCAATGATACGCGACATGGACACGGCCCCGCGCGACGGGACGCCCCTTCTCGGGTGGATTCCCGACCATCGCGGCGCGTGCATCGGCTGGGTGACGATCTCCTGGCAACGCTTTAGCTGCACAGGCGATAAGTGGTGCGCCTATCCTGATGGACTCCCCGTTAAACCGACCGCATGGATGCCCCTTCCTGATGTACACCCAATACAGGAGGACTGATTTTGACGCTATCCGATCTATCACCGCGACGCCGGCAGGTCCACGATCTTTGGTGGCAGCTATTGTGGACACAGGGCAACCCCTCGACGCAACGCATCGCCGACGACCTGGAGATCTCTGTTCCCTCCGTCTCTGCCGCACTGCGCGATCTGCGGCACATGGGGGTCGTCCCCGAGCGACCAACGGGCAGTTACCTTGTGCCAGCGAGCTGGCTGCTGGAAAAGTTCTGCGACGATTATCCGATGGCGGTCGAGCTACGCGAGGGAGGGATGGAACCGTCGCAGGGCAGCAAAAGTAAGGGGGAGGGGGAGGCGAAGACCGAGAATGAAGAGGATGACTTCTTTCCGGTAAGGCTATCAGCCAAAGATGTGGGATACCCTGGCGCAGCGGACGAGGACAAGGACGCTCTGATCGCGGATCTACGCGAGGAGATAGACAGCCTGAAGAGGCTGCTCGAATGGACGACCCACACGCCATCTACCGACCTCCAGGGCGGAACATTCTCGTTGGCTTGCTCCGATCTGCACTACACCAACCAGGGGCATTTGCTCCATACGGCCATCAACCTGGAGGAGAAGCTGCTGGAGATGCTGGACCGCTTCCAGCCGAGGCGCTTCCAGGGGATCGTCAACGGTGATGTGATTCAAGGACGCGGCATCTTCCGCAACCAGCACCTGGATAACCTGCTGGCGAAGACCGAGGACCAGATCAAAGCGGCCGTCTATCGTTTTTGGGAATTGGATCAGCGGATTGCCGAGAAATTCCCGAAAATGGATCGCGAATGGTGCCTGACGCAAGGTAATCACGACTACTCAAAGGGGGAGAGTACGTGCCTACCATTCACATGGGGCTGCAAGCAGTTCGGTGTCCCCATGTCGTTCGTCGGCTACGAGCATATCATCAACCTGGCCGATGAGGGTACGCACAACGCTTTGGCGCTTCACGGTTATGGAAACAGCGCATTCTCATCCAGCTCGAACAAGCTCATCTTCGAGACGCTGAAGCGCATCGTCGGCTATACCAACAAAGGGTATGCGGGGGAGAAGGCGATACGGCGCGTGATTCACAGCCATACGCACTGGCTTAACGTCAACGTGCAGCACGCCGAGGGGTTATCTATTGATGTGACGGGGGGACTGCATCGCAACGATAGGGCCAACCTGGGATTGAACAACCGCCCCTGTGGATGGATAGGATACGTCTCGCCGCCCAAGAGCGACGAGATCATCGAGCCGATCGAGATCACGCCGTCGCGGCGTATCCATCGGGCCGAGATAGACGATCCCGACCTGACGGAGAAGAACCGGGAGGACGCCGTCCGTTGTATCCGCGCGTTCCGCGAGAGGGCGTTGGAGTTGGGCCTCATCAAGGAGACGACCGGGGAGGCCGCATGAAAGACCCGATACTCTACGTCGAATGGGAGGATGCCCGGGGCGTTCATCAGGAATGGACTGACCTGGAGGAGTTGAAGGCGCAGGACACCTGTCGATGTCATTCTGTTGGGAGGCTCCTCCGCGAGAACAAGAAGGAGATCGTCCTGGTGCCTCACTGGTATGACGACCCGGCCAGCGGCTGCGGCGAGATGGCCATCCCCAAGGGTGCCATCAAGAAGCGCAAGAAATTGCGCTGAGTATGTCCACGTTTTTGGGACGTACTGTGTGATAATCACCACGGTTCTTAGCTCTAACGGACTATTATGGCCACGCTCATCACCATAGCTATCAGCGATGTCGCCAACGGCACCAAGGTCGCCCTGCAAGAAGACGGCGGTGAGCGGGTTGAGTATGTCGTCCAGGCGAGCGACGATGAGCGGCGCGCCGTCGAAGCGTGGCGGGAGGCTTTGCAGACGATCTACGAGCAGCACGGGCCTGGCAGCGGTCGCTACGCGGCGGCGCGGCTCTGGCTGACGGTCGCACCGGGCGACAAGCACGTGGGCTTCGAGGACACGCTGTATCAGTAGTTTGACTTTCCCGCTGTAAACCCCTATATAATGGTATAGATGCGCGCCGTTTAAATGGCGCGCCCATCGGCGGTCCTCGTGCGGCGTTTCGTGCGACGGTCGCCGTAAGTCGTTGACGGCGCTGGGCGGTCAGTCGCCTCGACATACCGATTGAATCCGCCACCTGGCTGATCACCCCTTTGTAGCGCCGCAGCGCATCGCACAGGAAGCGCCGTTGCTTCTCTCCCAACGACTTACGACGATTACCGACGTTCGGCGCGACGACGATTCTGCGCGCCGTTTTTCAGGCGCCAATCGTGCCGTAGCACACTCTGTAGCACAGTCGATATAATACAAAGTGTGCTATAAAGCGTGCTACAAAAAAACGAGGTGGGAGATGGCCCGAGTCTACCCCTACAAGAAGCGATTCCGTGTTGCCTATTCACTGACGCTCCCCGGCCGGACGCTGCGGCGGTCGAAGTACCCGCGCAACAAGGCCGAGGCCGACGCGCTGCGCCGTGGCGTGGAGGAGCTGGAGTCGGCGACGCGCCAGCGTATGGCACCGCTCGAAAAGATTGAGGAGTGGATCGCCCGGGGGTGGATCGCTTCTGACGACGCCGTCGCGGCGTTCCCGGCGTTCGCCCATGCGCCGGCGCGGTTCAAGGCCATCGACCTGGATACGATGGTGCAGGCGTTCGCGGATCACTCGGAGAAGAATTCAAAGGGCGATGTGGGGCAGCATGCCCACGTCGCGCGCATGTCGGTGGCGCGTCAGGTGGTCGCCTGGCTGCGTGCCGAGTGGCCAGCGCTCGACTTCGCGGCGGCCGATCTGCGGGGTTGGCTGGATGAACTGGCGAAAAGGTATGCCGATGCGACGGTGAGCCACCGCCTGCAGACGCTCCGGCTATTGCTCGACCAGGGGCTGCAGTTGGGGATGATCGAGCGCAATATCGCCCGGGACGTGACGCTACCCGTCCCCAAGGCGCGCGAGCCGCGCCGCATCCTCACGCAGGACGAGATACGCTATGTCCTCAAGGAGACGAAGGCGCGCGGTGGCGGCTGGCTCAACGGCGGCCTGGCGACGGTGGCGCGCCTGGGGCTGTATGCGGGCCTGCGGAACGGCGAGATGACGTGGTGTTGTTGGGACTGGCTGGATACGTCGCGGCGCCTGCTGACGATCCCCTCCAAAGCCGTGGCGGCCCATGGCGAGGTGTGGACGCCCAAGGACGGCGAGAGCCGGCAGCTCGATGTGAAGCAGGAGCTATGTGACTGGTTCGATGAGGAGAGGGAGCGGCAGGAGCGAGAGGGGTTGCTGCATGGCCCCTACGTCATACCCAGCGGCGGGACGTGGAGGCCGCAATACCGAGGGCGGCCCGTCTGTTACATGGCCATCTCGGCGCGGTGGAGAGATTTTGCGACGACGATCGGGCTGGACAAGAAGATCACCGTCTACTCTTTTCGGCACACCTACGCGACCGAGCTTTTGCGCGCCGGCGTCGATATTATGACGGTGCGCGATCGCCTGGGCCATAGCGACCTGAAGACGACGATGGGATATTTGCATGCGCTGGATACGTCACGACACCCGACCGACGCGCTGCCCTACTGACGCCGCCCTCTGCGCGCCCGTTCGCCGCGAACGGCGGCGCTTCTGCAACGCCGCGCGCAGAAAAAAAGCGGCGCGATGCCTACGACTCATTAGTCGGCTTTCTCCTCTCCTATCCCCCAAAAGCAAAATCCGGGCTGCGTGGCCTGTTCCCTATTCTCAACGCTTGCGCCGTTAGCCAACAGTTTCTTTATTAGCGCCGCGTCCTTGTCGTCCTTGTCGTCCTTGTCGTCCTTGTCGTCCTTGTCGTCGGGAAACTCCTTCGCCAGCAGTCTAATCCCCCCCAACATCATAGCTTGAACCCCTGGCGATAGCGCGCGGAATCGGTCGAGAAGTTCCCTTTCCTCGGGCGTGCGCGCGCTCTGGTTGTCCTGTTTTGCTATCTCCTCCTCTAACGCTAACCGGCTTTCTTCCAAGAACGCCCCTGGAGCGGGAAGAACTCTTGGCCCTTCACCAGTAAGGAGCCAGTTAATAGAAACCCCCGCCTGGTCCGATAGGGTGCAAAAAAATTCCAACGGTGGGCGCCGCTGTCCCGTAAGGTAGTATGATAGGGAGTTTTCAGCTACACCCAGGCGTTCCGCCCACGCCTTTTGGTCCCCCCATTCTTTCCTGATTTCTTTTCGTAGACGAGTCGCAATGTCAAGGAAAAATTCCTTTTCTGTGATTTTTTTCCTTGACTTCCCTGTAGGCATACTGTAAATTCCTTTTTAGTGAATTTGTTCACATTTTAATGGAGGTCAGAAACCATGACGCCGACGGAAATTAAAGTTCGTATGCTACTGTTCGGCGTAAAGCAGGTGCGAATTGCCGAGCGCCTGGGTGTTTACCCCTCTGCCGTTCACAACGTTATCTCCGGCTTTAGTCGTGCTGAGAAGGTCGAGCGGGCTATCGCCAATGAGATCGGGATGGACCGCGACGAGATTTTTCCGGTTATCAGGGGGAAATATACACCCGAGCATGTCGTAGTATCGACGTAAAAAAGCCGCCGTCGCGTGTTTGCGGCAGCGGCCTAAACCCTTCGTTTTTCTCGCTGATCGGTTGTCGAGGCCAGGACAGTGAGAAAAACACACACCCCAAACAGCACCGGCTAAGAACGCGATTTTAGCCGCCACAGGAGGCTTTTATGGGATTGCCTTATTATACGAACAAGTCCTCTCTTCGTCAACCCGAGAATATATCGCCACCCGACGCTATTCTCGACGCTCACGCCGCTCTCGCCGCCCGTCGCATCGCTTCTCGGCGCGCCCTGGCCGCTATCAAGGCTGAGCTGGCGAACGACCCCCCCGACATCAAGAAGAACCGTTTTACGGCCCGTCTGCGCGCCGAAGTACTGAAGGAGCGCGGGCTGGCCGTTTCTGTGGGTGCCGCTGGCCGGACGTGGCGCGACGACGAGCTGGTCGCCCGCGCCGCCGAGCGGGGGGAGCTGTGAGTATGGCCACTACGACGAAGCACCTTGACGCGGCCTCCGACGCGCGAATCCTCCGCACTATCGCCCGCGAAGACCTCATCTACGCACTGCAGCACCCCGAGACGTTCGATCCGGCGCAGCTCCGCGCTGTCTTGAGTGCCTTGCCCGAGCCGCCCGCCGACGAGATCGCCGGCATCGAGGCGGCCCTGGAGGACTCCCAATGAACTGCACACGCCCCGACTACTGGCTGCGCGCCGAACGCGCCGCCGATTACCTCGCCGTGACGGCGTTCGTCGTGCTGGCCCTGCTCTGTGGGGCCGGCCTGGCGGCGCTGACCAACGGCTGAAAGGACGCCCGAGAAATGAAATCCTATCACATCAACGCCGTGCAGGACGACTGGAGATTCCTAAGTGCGCAGATCCGCGCTCGCTCCGAGAAGGAAGCCAAGAAAAAGTTTCGGCGCCGGTTCAAGGGCGTTCGGGATGTTCAAGTCGAGTTCACCGAGGAAGCATAGCCATGCACGACGCCAAGGACCATATCGACCACCCCTGCCCCAACTGCGGCAAGGACGGCCTGCACTGGCTCATGGGCGAGATCCACTGCGACGCCTGTGACTGTTCGTGGACGATAGCCGAATTTCGCAAAGAACCCGACATGGACGATTTACCGGAGATCATCTGATGCACACCACCTACGACCTGCACGACATGCGGCGGGACATCGCCGGCGGGATCACGCGCCTGGCTGAGTATCCGCCCGAAGCGCGGTCGGCCTATTCGAGCTGGCGTCTGCGGGATTACCTGCGGCGCCAGCGCGACGAGGATCGGCAGCAGAAAGAGATGAGCAATGCCACTCAATAATAAGTCGATTCTCGCAGCTCCCGATAGCACCGTCTTCGTCGAGTACAGCTTCCCCGGCCCCCGTCCACCAAAGCCGGACGAACATGGCGCGCTGGAATGGTTTTATGGCGTCCAGCAGTGGGATGGACAGGCGTATGGCCAGAAGGAATCGCTCTACGCTTACGCCGCTCTGCACGATACGATACAGGCCGCTGGCTGCGGTAAGGGCATCCAGGCCGCTATCAAGAAGGTCGGCCAGGGACAGGGAAGCCATTGGGAGGTGACGGTCAACAATCAGACGTTCGACAGTAACGCGGTCGCTCATCCCGACCACAGTCACGAAGCGCCGGCCAGCACCCCGCCGCCCAACGGCAACCAGCAAGCACCCCCGCAAGGGCCACCGCAGAACGCCGCCGCGCCGCCGCCTATGGGCGGACCGCCGCAAGGCGCACCACAGGGGCCACCACCGGCCAACGGTCACCAGGGGCCGCCCCAGGCCGCGCCAGCGCAGGCCGGTAATCCGACGCGCGACCAGGTCGCCGCCGCGATGAGTTGGTGCGTCTGCACGGCCTACCAGATATGGGACGCTTCCGGTGCCACCTATGACAGCGCCAACGTCCAGGGCAGCGCCAACACGCTTTTTATCTCCCTGAAGGATCTGCGCCTCCTCGACCAGCCGGTCGCCGCGCCGACAGCGCCGGCGAACAATCCCGCACCAGCGCCCACGCCGCCGCCCACGCCGCAGCCGGCCAATGGCCCGCCGCCGCAGCAGGCGCCGCCCGTTGGCAGTTACTCAGACGAGGATCTTCCGTTCAGTTGAGATAGCACCACCCAACGGGGGAGCTACGGCCTTGAGGCGGTCGCTCCCCGAACGAACTAAACGGTTTTAAAGGAATTCGGATGCGCCGCGTCGAAAACCACATCACGCTTGACAATCGGCACCACGGCCTGAGAGCGTCGCCGGGGGAACGGCGGCAGCCATGACCAGGGCAGAGATTGACAGGGAAAGAGCATGTCCAAAAATGGGGGGAGATGCTTTACTCGCCGACGCGGCGCATCCGAAAAAGGACAAAAACCATGCAGATGAAGAATAAGAACCTCCGACTCAAGCGTCAGATCGCCATGACCACGGAGGAGCAAATCGACCGAGGCGAGGAGCGGAGCGATGACGGGCAACGCCCGGAGGAGGAGAACGATGGACAAGAGACTGAAGTGGATAGAGCGAGTGCAATTAGTGCAATCGGTAGCTTGGAGGCACTGCCCACTCGCCCTTCGGACGACTCCAACGACACCCATAACTGCTATATATGCTCGGGTAAAGATGGAGTATGCGCAGTCTGCGGTCAGCATACGGACGACGAGCAGACCGAGGAGACGGCGACGGAGGCGATGGAGATGCTGGACGATGATGTATGCCCGAATTGTCGTTGCGGAGTGTGCCAATGCTTAGAGGACGCGCCTATCACTTGCCCTGATTGTGGTCATACGGCGTGGTCAATCGAATGGTGGTGTCCAGAATGTGGCTGCTGGAAAGAACATGGGAGTTTACCCGACGCACCGCCCACTCGCCCATCGGACTCCGCGCAGACCGAGGAGACGGCGACGGAGGCGATGGAGATGCTGGACGATGCGCCAGCGGCGGCGGAACCGATGCGGATTGGCGAGAAGTCATGGGTGTCGAGCGATTTAATGGCAGCGCTGAACGATCACGCAGACCATCTCCAGCGACTCGACAGCGATGTCCGGTTCATCCGCGATCAGATGGCGTTCGGCAGCAAGGTGACGCAAATCCAGCAGCAGAGCGGCAAATTAGAAACGCAACTGCGTAATATTGTCGCTGGTCGGACACTCAACCCCGACGATCTGGACCACGACACCCACGCTGAGAAGCACCGCGAGATACAGCGGCAGATCGACAAGTTGGATACAGCTATAACAGAGGTTGATAAGCGCCGAGGGAATGTCACGTCAAGTCTCCAAGAGCAGATCGACACTGCAAAGCAAGCGACAATTGATGTGCATATTGCTGCTGAGAAGCAGATCGACACTATCTCTGCCGGTATGGATCGCCAGGTCCACACGAATGATCGGGTGGAAGCACGGATCTTCGAGGTGCAGCAGCAAATCGACACGCTCCAGCAGACCATCAACGTCCACTACCCCGATTGCCTCGCGGAGATATCGGAGCGGATGGATGTTCACCGCCAACGACTGAACGAAGCCTACGACGCCATCGAGAAGCTGGAGCAGCGGCTGTCACCGGAGAAGATCGACCACATCAATCAAGCGGGCGATGCTACACCGCCGTCGCCAACGGAGGAGGAGTGATGGCAATATCAGTCTTTACCGGCACGGAGGAAGCGGAGGAGGAACGCTGGTGGCATGATGACCTCGACGACCAGCAACGGCTGTATGTTTTGCGGGTTATGTGCAAAACTCGACCCATACCGCAAGGGATTGAATTTTACCGCGCGGCGAAGCGAATGTTAAAGGAGGAGGAGTAGCATGACCATCATACTACCAGATCCAAAGAAATGCTCTAAGTGTGGGTCTACTAACTCACGCAAATTTCACGATGAGTTTGTTGAAGGTGTCGAGTGTAAGGATTGTTTACACCGAGCGGCATTGCGTGTGCGTAAAACGGGAAAAGACTACACTCAACCTGAAAGCAAATCGTGGATATACTCAGATGCAGACCGGACTTTTTAGAGGGGGAGTAGCATGGATATACTCGATGCTGCAGGACGGCGCGGTCGAGCGCAAGGACGCCGTCGAGAAGATTCGCGAATTCATGCTCAAGGAGGATCTATGGCGCGCTCCCACGTCGCTCAGAGCGGCATAGGCCGCCGCAGCCAGACGCTCGTTATCGAGGGCGGCCTGCCGACGCTGAACGAGTATATCAACGCCGAGCGGACGAACAGGCACAAGGCCGCCAAGCTCAAGAAGGCGACCGAGGTAGTTATTCAGGTATTCATCAAGAAGTCGAAGCTGAAGCCCATCCAGTCCTACCCGGTCGATATGGCGTATTTCTGGTATTGCCGCGATCGGCGCACCGATAAATCGAATATCAGCTCAATCGGGATCAAGTTCATTGAAGATTCCCTACAGAAGGCCAAGATACTACGGAATGATGGGTGGAAAGAAATCAACGAGATGACAAATAGCTACCTGGTCGATAAGAAGAAGCCCCGCATCGAGGTGGTGCTGATCGAGCGGGGGACAGGAGCCGCATGATCGCCTATTACAACGAGATAGATCCGTTCGCCGCACAGTGGATACGGAATCTGATGGACGCGGGGGAGATAGCCCCAGGAGAAGTGGATGAACGATCAATTGTCGATGTTCGACCGGACGACCTCAGAGGATACGCCCAATGTCATTTCTTCGCGGGAGTTGCCGGCTGGTCCCGCGCCCTCCGACTCGCCGGATGGGACGACGAGCGGCCCGTCTGGACCGGCTCCTGTCCCTGCCAGCCCTTCTCGGTCGCAGGGAAGCGAGAAGGCACAGCCGACGAGCGCCACCTCTGGCCCGCTTTCTTCGATCTCATCCGACAGTGCCGTCCTGTCGCAGTCTTTGGCGAGCAGGTTGGGGGCAAGGATGGTATCGACTGGCTCGACGCTGTACACGCTGACTTGGAAGGTGCAGACTACCGCGTCGGGGCGACGGTTTTACCGGCTTGCAGCGTCGGGGCGCCGCACAAGCGCGAGCGAATATGGTTCGTGGCCG
>Ga0233437_1000985_pt1 | contig 56684 bp, 58 predicted proteins | sample SI_122_August201_FD_182714 | JGI IMG/M metagenome (GOLD analysis project Ga0233437, IMG submission 182714) | Seawater microbial communities from Saanich Inlet, British Columbia, Canada - SI_122_August2016_200_MG | ecosystem: Environmental > Aquatic > Marine > Inlet | place: Canada: British...
GCAATTTTAGTTGTAATTGCAGCAATCGCAGCGCTTGCATACTTTGGTGTTCTAAGTCCTGCTAACTTCTTACCTGAAAGGTGTACGGGGGAACCAGGAATGGATTGTATTGACAAAGCTGTTTTTAATGAGGCAGATAATACTACACAATTCGCATTTAAGAATAACTTAGGATATGAAATTACTGTAACTAATGTCGAAGTTAAAACCGATGGAGAATATTCTCAAGGAGCAATTCAAACTGTAGAACTTAGTGATTCTGATGGTGTATTTGCTTTAGTTGCAACTAGACCAGTTATTAAAAATGGCCAACAAGCTATTGTTAAAATTACTGGTAATGAATCCGATGGCGAAAGAGCAGAAGCAGATTTTGTTTTGAGTTATACCTCATCACAATCTGGTTTAGACTTGAAAGCTAACTATGTCATTAGAGGCAAGTATTCATAAATATGAATAAATTTTTTATTTTTTTTTCTCTTTTTCTTTTAACAATTCCTTTTATTAATGCTGAATCTGAAGAAGTCTTTAAAGGAGTAGTTTATTCTGGAGTTTATGATACAAAAAATGATCAGGAGTTTAGTTTAATACTTAGTCCTGAATCGGAAAAATTAATGTTTTCTATTGGAGGTAACTCTGAGATTATTAAGTTAGGTGCCTGTGGTAAAGTAGATAGGTATAGTTTATGTTTACATAATTTTACACAAGGGGATTTTGATAGGGATAAGTTTGAGTTTTTGTATAAAGCAAATGTAACTGTTGATGTTTTAGTTCCTAGAGTTTATGTTGAAAAGAAGTTTCCTGAAAGTGTAAGAGTAAGCCAAGTTTTTACTTATGAATTATCTTTTGGTAATAATGGTAATCTTGCTGTTTCAGATTTTGAAATTAATGAATTAATTAAGTCTGATTATTTGGAAATTATAAGTCTGGATTGTCCTAGAAGTGAAAATAAATTAATTTGGCGAGGAGAATTAAAGCCAGGGACTAAAAATACTTGCAAAGTTAGGTTAAGAGCATTAAAGGCCAAAGATTATATTTTTAAAACTAGTTTATTTTATGATGGATTTGAAAAAGATGATTCTATGAGTATGAAGATCAATGGTCATGAATTAAACTTAGTTGCTGATATTAATGATGATGAATTATTTTACAAAGGTAAAACTAATTATACTTTAAGTGTTGAGGCTAAATCAAATTTAGAATTAAGTGAATTAATAGTTGATTTTCCTGTAGGTATTGAGGTGATTGAATATGATGATAGCTTTTTTACACAAAATGAAAATCAGTTTTCTTATTCTGGAAGATTAAGTGATTCAGCTACTTTTGTTTTTGAGATTCAAAGTAATTATTTAGGTGAATTTGAAATTTTGACTAATGCCAAATATAAAAAAGATAATTTGAAGTTTGATATTGAAGATTCTGATTTATTATATGCTTATGGAGATTTAATTGATGTTAGATTTTCAAATGAAAAAGATAATGTATTTTATGTTACAAATTTAGGTATAATTAAATTTGAAGATATTAATGTGACTTATGCTGTTAATGAAGAAATCTTTAGTGAAGTGATCCCTGAACTTTTCCCTAAAAAACGCCATGAAGTTGCATTTTCCCCACATGTTGGGAAAAATGATTTAGAAGTATTATTGAATTATAAAAGTGAAAAGGGTCAAGAGTTTGAAGATTTATTTGCGTTTGAATACACTGGTGAGAGCAATAATAGTAAAGTTATTGATTCTGAGATTTTTATTGATGATAATGAAAAAGGATCTTCTACTGGTTTACTTGTAGGTATTGCTATTTTTGTAGTAGTTTTAATTGTTGGATTTTTCTCTATAAAGAAGAATTTAACCGGTTAGATTAAATATAATGATATATTCATATGAAAAATGACATTTGATATTGTAATTCCAGATGGGAATGAGAAAGAATTTGAGAAAAATGCTAAAAAGCTAGGTATTGATACTTTGATCTTTCTTTATGATAAAGCTCCTAAAGATAGTAAAAGAAAAGTTGGAATTATTACTGATAAAAAGATTAAAACAAAACATTTAGTTTTTTCAAGAGGAAATGAAAGAGATAGATGGATTTTTGAAAAACAAAAACCGAATGTTGTATTTGATTTAGAGTTTGAAAGCAAGAAAGATAAAACTCATTTTAGAAATTCTGGTCTTGATCAGGTGCTTGGAAAGTTAGCTTTTAAGAATGATATTATGATTGGATTTAATTTTTCTAAGTTATTAAAAAGTTCCAAGAAAGGAATAATTTTAGGTAGAATTATGCAAAACATTAAGATTTGTGAGAAATATAAGACAAAATATTTTATGGCAAGTTTTGCTAAGGATCCAAGTGAAATGAGGTCACCATTTGATCTTAAGTGCTTATTATTATGTTTAAAAGCTAGGAAAGTTGATTTAGAGTTGTTTAGTTGATTTAGAGATTTCCCAAGTGGAGTGATTCTTGTTAAGACGAAAATCTTTATATCCTAAAAGTCTTGAATATGCTTCAAGAAAAACTGCAGTTATTACTTTGAAAAATTCTTTTAATTTTAATCTTTTAAGTGTCATTTTAATTACTAATTTATTGTTAAGAGTAGGAGTCTCATAGTTTTTTCTTTTTGATAGTTCTAAGTGGCCTGCATAAATTCTTCTTCTTTGTTTGATGAAATCTTTGAAGTTTTCAGGCCCATGATTATAGATAATTGCGTTTGGAACATATTTTCCTTTGAATTGTTTTAAAATTATTGATGCAATTTCTTCTTCATCAACTGCAGATATTGGAATTTCATTTATAATATTTCTAAACCCAATGCACTCTCCATATTTTGGGGAAAGAAGGTTGATGTCATGATGTAAGTTCCATAGTAAGTGAACTGCAAATCCAATTATCTTTTTTTTTGAATTTAATGGGATTAATCTTGTAGAAACAATGCCTATATCTTTAGTAAACGAATTTGCAATATTTTCAAATGCATTTATGTCTGGTAAAACATCAGCACTAATCAGAATAATAATGTCAGACTTTGCTTCTTTTAATAATAAGTTTATAGCTTTACTTTTTCCTTCTCTATTCTCTTGAATGATTAAATTAATTCGATTATCATTAAATAATTTTACAATTTTATTTGTATTATCTGTTGAGCCAGAAGAAACAATTATAATCTCGGAAATTTCATGTTTTGTTCTTTGCTTTTGAATTGATTTGATTAATTTGCCTATGTTTTTTTCTTCATTATAAGCACAAATCCCAATTGCAATCTTCATAATCTACCAAAGATTATGTGTATTTATTAATCTAATGGTTGGAAAAATTTATATACCTAGACAAGAGATTTAATTAAAAGAGGTTAATATGAAGGTTTTTAAAGATAAAAAAGGTGGTTGGAGTTTAGCTGCTCTTTGGGAAGGAATTAAAGCTTTGTGGGGAACTACAATTGGTGGAACGACTTCTGCTACTGGGGCCATTGTTGGTGGAACGACTGTTGGTGTAATTGCTACTTGGACGGCGGCTGCTATTGCTGTTTTAGCTGTTGTTGCTGTAGGTTATAATCTTCTAGGAGCGAATGCTGGATGTTCTGATGTATGTATTGAGACTGGATTTGAAGAAGGTGGATTTTGTGGAATGGTAAATCTTTTAGGTTCACAATGCCCTGGCAAAACTAAACTTAGTGATGCTTGTGATGAAAAAGCTGGTTGTGCTATTGGTTCTCGCTGTTGTTGTACGGGTGAAAATACGAATTGTAAGCGAGATGATGGTACGTTAAAAGAATGTGGCACAGATAAAAATGGCGAGAGCTGTGGGAATTGTGCTGAAGATTTTGGAGAAACATTTGAATGTGATGAAGATTTTTATTGTGTTGATCAAGATAACCTCTGTGAATTAAAGTGCGAAGATTATGTTACAAAAGAATGTGGGCAAGGTTCATGTGGCCCTAATGAATTATTATTTGAAAGAACTTGTGAAGATGCAGTTTTAGAAAAATGTGAAACTTTTAAGTGTGAAGTAAGTGATCAATGTGATAATATTCCTGACCCTGGTCCTAGTGGTGAATGTACTGTTGGTTCAGCTGATATTTGTAGAAACTTTGATTTATATGAATGTGTGAATCAAGGTGAAGGCCAAGGTAAATGGATACTTAGAGATCCTAAATCTTTAGATTGTGCGCCTGATGATGGTGACTTTAGCGCAACTAAATGTGTACAGAAAAATGGAGATTGGCTTAACTCTGCTCCTGTAGATTATGATTGGGACTTAAATGGTTATTGTTGTGGTGATGATAGTAATTCAGATATGGGTGAAAGCTTTAGTAAAGGAATTTGTGTTAATGATGATGGTTTTAAGTGGCTTGAAGGAATTGAAGGAAAAAGGGATTTGAATAATAAAGTTGTATTTTGTGGTAATAATTTTTATTTCTGTAAAGAAAATTTAGGTTATACAATTCAAGCATTACCATCTTGCACTGCTGATAAATGTGGTTACTTTTGTGATGTTAGAACTGGTGAATGGACTAGTGATCAAGAATATGAAGCGATGTTGAAGGGAACATTAAAAGAAGGTGAATTGATTAATACAATTAAGGAAGATAGTAATGATAATTCTGCTTGTTGTCCTAAAGATTGGTGTTTTAATGGGGAACAATGTATTGGTAATCAAAAGAATGATGCTTGCTCATCTTCAGTTTATACTGTTAAACATACTACTACAAATGATGGGGTAATTGAAGCGGATTTTAGATGCATTGATGGGAATTGGGAATTGGCAATTGAGTCTCCAACTTGGGATAAAAAGAAAAAGGGTTATTGCCCAGAGGCATCTGATTGTTTTGTAGGTTGTGAGTTTTCAGAAAGTAATTATGATTCTGATTCCTATTTTACAAATAAACCACCTCAATGTATTGGTCATAGTCAATATATTTTAGATAATTATTGTTCTGCTGGAAATTGGATAAGTAGAAGTTCAGTTATTGCAACTAAGATGATTCAAATTGAAAAATCAAAACTTAGTGATAATTATATTGTTTATTGTGATGATGTTGATTCAACTATGAATGATCTTAATTTTTTAGTTAAAGGTAAAACTCTAAGTCGGTTTATTGGAGATAATTGTGAGAAGAATGGGCAGCCTGTAAAATGTGTTAATAATTTTTGTATTGCAAAATCTCTAAGCAATGGACAAATTATGTTTGGGGTTAGTCTTAATAAAGCATTATTTTCTATTGATGGATTTTCTGAATTATTAGATATTGATCAATGTGCTGACACGAGCACTGATGAATATGACTATAATAAATGTAAAGATAATGTCCTTTATAATTCAAAAGTAAATTCTGTTATTTATTCAGATGTTAGAATTGCAGATCCTGATTCTCCAGGTGCATATGATATTTTTAAACAAATTTTGAAAAATCCAATTCTAATGTTTAAGAATTTGATGAAGGAGAAAAAAGTCTATTATGTACATAAAGTTGGAAATGTTAAACTAGAGATTCCGATGCTTACTGATTCCCCTACTTTTAACAAATTATTTGTTTTAGAAAGTGGGATTAAAGATATTCGTGGAGTTATGGAATTAAATAAGTTTGATCCTGAAGATAATAAAACCACTAATTATATGATGGTTGAGTATAATGGTTTTGATGAAGATATGTGTGAAATAATTAATGAGTTTTCATTTAATTCTGATCTTAAACATACAACTTGTTCAATTAAAACTGATGAGCCTACACTTAAGAATGCTTATGTCTTTCAAGCAAATGAAAGGTTAACTTATTTAATGCATCATTGGCAAGATTTAACATCTAAAATTAAAATAGAATGAAGAAATTAATAATTTTCCTAGCTTTGTTTTTAGTCTGTATTAATTTTGTTTCTGCTGATGACGCTTCTTGTAAAAAGCATTGTCAAGAATGTTATGGTACTACTTTTAATGGAGGCTCAACTTCAGGGAATTGTCAATGGGGATGTTATTGGTCTAGTAGTTGGTGTGACCCTGGTAGTCCTGGAGAATGTAGTGGATTAAATGAATGCTGTTGTTCTCCCCAAGGATCAGAATTAATGTGTGGGGATTGTATTTGTAATGGTATAAATGTTGGAATTAATGGTAAATGTTCTTCTGCTTGTGGAGCTTTTTCAAGTTGTGATGGTAAAGATCCTGGTTTTGTTGGGGCTGATGGAAATAGTTGTATAAGTTGTTCTAGTACTTGTGAAGGAAATGTGGATACAAATAAACAATCTGATATCGCTACTTGTACTTCATCTGGTTGGACTAATGGAGAAAGTCATAAGATTTGTGATAATGGTAAATGTATTGAGAAAGCTGGCGCTGGCACTGATCTTTGTCAGCGGGACGAAGTTTGTATTGGTGGTGGGACAACTGGAACTGGAACTAGTGGTGGACAGTATCAACAATCAACAATTTGTTCTCCTGGGCAGATAATTTGTGAAGGAGATAATACTTATAAGTGCTCATCAGATGGTTATTCAAAATCATCCTTAGGAAAAACTCTTGATTGTTGTAAAGATGGTGATTGTTCAAGTCAGGCGTGCTCTGCAGGTGATTGGTTGGAAGCTGCTGGACCTAGTGATTTAGATATGAATGGATTTTGTTGTGGTGATGATAAAGAGGTAGATATAGGGACCCAACTTTCTTCCCATCCGAATTATGTTTGTGTGAAAGAGGGAGCATTATACCGATGGATTGAAGGGAAAGATAATAGTGTTTATTTAAACTCTTCAATGGTATATTGTGATAATAAGTTTTTGATGTGTCTTGATCATAAGGGTTTAGGTCAAATAGAAGTTAGTGAAAGTTGCGATAATCAATGTGACTTTTATTGTGATGTTAATTTAAAGAAATGGATTAAAAAAAGCCAAGCGAATGTTGGAGGGGATGATTTTCCAACAGATATTTTAGTAGATACTTTATCTAGTAATCTAGAATCTAGTAGTGGATGTTGCCCTGAGAAGTGGTGTTGGAATGGGGAAGTTTGTATTGAAGATCAATTCAAAAAAGCATGTGACTCTTATATTTATGAAGTTGGAATTCATGATTATAGATGCATTAACGGAAATTGGTTGAAAAAAGAGGCAACTTATTCTTGGGATTATAAAACTAAGGGGTATTGTGGAGGAATTGGTGATTGTTTTGTTGGCTGTGGTGATGCAACAAATAATTATGATCCTGAAAAATATTTTACTAATGAAATTCCTGAGTGTATAAGTACTTCTCAATATATTTTAGACCATTATTGTGAACTTGGGGAGTGGACTTCTAGGACTAAATTTTTAGCGGCTAAGTTAGTTAATTATGTTAATCAAACTTCTTCTCAAACTTCTTCAGATTTTGTTATTATTTGTGATACTTATGAAAATGTGTTAAATGATTATGGGTATTTATTAGATAATGGAAGGATTGCTGAATCTTATTTAGTTAAGAATTGTGAGGTTGGAGATAATAATATTGATTGTTCTAATAATTTTTGTTTAATTAAGAATTTTGAAAATGATCAAATTGTTTTTGGAACAACACTAAATGAAGATATGTTTAAGGGACCTTATAAATTTAAAGATGTAGTTGATGTTTTAGATTGTCCAGGCACTTCTATTGGGCCTTGGGATTACTCTGAGTGTGAAAATAATATTTTTTATAATGATAAATTAAAAATTGTAATTTCTAGTGATGAAAGTATAAATTTAGTTAATGATATGGACAGGGGCTCTTTATTTGGTTATTTTTTAAAAAATCCAATTGACTCAATTATGAGATTAATTAGAGGGGATCAATTAGTTTATTCAACTAAAGTTGGATCTATTAATGTTACTTTTCCAATATTAGATACCATTCCTGCTTATGGAAAAGTGTTTATTTTAAAAAATCAAAGTAAGATGATTCAAGGAATTTATGAAGCAAATAAATTTGATTCAAATAAGTTTGTTAATTATATGTTAATTAAGTATTCTGGTTTTGAATTTGATATTTGTGAAAGAATTGATAATGTTTCTAATTCTCAAGTTACTAAGTGTGAATACTTAAATACAAATGCTGTGATTAATGAAGTTGAACCAAGCACTACTTATTTAATGTCTCGATGGCTTGATTTGACATCAAAAATAAAAGTATAGAAACCTTTTTATAGTCTAGAGGATATAATTCTCTTATGCAAAAGAGGGCACAAATTAGTTGGATGTTAATTGTAGGAATAGCCCTTATTATTTTATTTCTTATTGGTATGGCATATGTTAATAAAAAAGATAAGATTAGTGAAAAAGAATTAATGCAAAATGTTCAACCTGTTGAGCAATTTATTGAGCAATGTCTGTTTGAAACTTCTGTTAAGGGACTTGACTTACTTGGTAGGCAAGGAGGGGTCTTATATGTAGAACAAGGTGGTGTTGCCAATATGCTTTATGCTACTGATGGGTATTCTTTATTACATAAAGAAGGACTTAATGAAGATCGAGTTTTTTATTCTATTTTGCCTGGTGGAATTGAATATCAAAGAAGTTGTTCACCTGAGAATGTTAATGAATCTTTTTTTGATTATTTGAAATGCCCTTCTCCATCGTATCCATTTATTAGTTTTGAAGATTCAAGAGTGGATTTAGACCCCTTGGGGTTTGATAGCCCTCCGTTAAAAAATTCAAGAATTATGAATACATTAAACCTTCCGGGATTATTTCCAAAGGATGACATTTATTCAGAATTAGAATATTCTTTTCAATTAACAAATGCACAACATAAGATTACAAACTCATATATTCAATTCATTAAAAATAATTTAGATAATTGTCTAAATTTCTCAAGCTTAAAGGAAAATTTTAAAATTAAGGAACTTGGTGAAAAGGAAATTGAGCCTAATTTTGCATTAGATTCTACTGAAGTTTCAATGACTTGGCCTTTGGAAATTACATATAAACCAACAAAACAAAAAGTTAAGTTAAAAGAATTTAATATCAGGTCGAATATTCGGTTTGGAAAAATATATAAATACATTAGGGATATTCTATACAAAGAGGCAACTGACTTTTCATATGACTTAAGCGAAGCAGAAGCTAAAGAGTTTGATGGGATTACCATGAATTTGATAAAAGATGTGATGAATCAAGTAGATCTAGTTGTATTTAAAGACGAGAATTCTGAATATGTTACAAAAGATGGTTTTAAACAATTTGAGTTTAAGGCAGCTATTCCAAATTCTGCACCTGTATTACCTTATTTTTTTACAAATATTTCTGAAGGTTTTAATCTTGGACTTAAAAGTAGTTTACTTAATTGTGATACTTTTGGAAGTAATAATCCTTTTTCAGATGATGATACCTTAAAAATTAATTTAGGTAATTGGATTAATCGTGATACTTTTGAATGTATTTTTGAAGCTTACTCTAAAAGCAAGGGTGAAGAATGGCAAAGTGTATATGATGCTGATAGTGACTTACTAACTTGGGATTTTAAAACTGCAATTGGAGATTGGGGTGAAGATGTTAGATTTACTAAAGATTCTGACTTTGTTAACAACCCAATTCAATTAAGAGTTAGTGATGGAATGTATTACGATTATACTAATTTTTCAATTGGTCTGAAGAATCACGGCCCTAAAATTATTGATTTTAGTTTTAAATCTCAAGATGATGATTACAGAATTTATGATCTTATAGTAGAAGATCCTGAAGTTAGTTTTGGAGAAGAGTTTGACATTGTTACAATAAAAGTGACGTGTAAAGGGCGAAGTGTAGATAATGGCCCTGACACATCAGTTAATGGATTAATCTGGGAAGTATGGGTAGAGAATTCTCCTATTGACCCAGAATGTACTATTTATGTAGAAGATTATTTTGGTGAACATGATGAACAAACATATATCGGGTAGAATTATTATTTTATTATTTGCAATAACATTTTTAGCTACAGCTGTAAATGCGGAAGTTGGATGCTGTATGAATCCATTTGTTGAAGTTTGTGGTTCTCAGATGTTAGATATTGATGATTGTTGTCCGAGTGAGGATATCTATAATGATCTTGAAGGCCCTGGAAGTAAGGAAATTTGTGAAGGTCTTGATTATTTCTTTCCAAATGAATTTTGTGCTAATTTAGATAGCTGTCAAAAAGGATGTTGTTGTGATCCTAGTCCTGATGTGAAATTTGAAAATCAATGTATTGGACCTGTTGAGTCTGTTTCTTGGACTGGAGGAGTTGTTGGTCGTGAATGTGACATTGGTTTTTGTGCTGATCAAGGGTTAATTACTCCTGATATTAGTTATTCTTGTGAAGATGGAGTTCCAAGTATTGAATTATTTCAAGTTAAAGGAGAGAGGCAAGTTAAGATTGTTATGGATGTTATGAAGGAATGTTCCAGACAATTAAAAGAATTTATTATTGAAAGAAAAGATATGGATGCAGGAACTGACTATGAACAAATTGGTGTACAAAGAACGAGAATTAAGTTTGATACTGGAGTTAAATGGGATACTAATTATAAATATCGTGTGACTGCTGTTTGGGATGAAGATCATAGTTTTCCTAGCACTAATGAAACTAAAACTGGGAATTTAGCTTGTTGGCATAAATATGATGAGTATAAGTTTTGTTTAAATGATGCTTATTTTGATAATGGGGATTTTAATAATATTTTTGAACAAAGTAATGAAGTTAAACAACAATTTATTGATATAAATTATGCTAGTGAGTTTGGAAATGGAGTTTGGTGTAATGGTGCAAATAGAATTAATTTAGTTGAAACTACTTGTTCTGGTGAAGAAGTTTGTGTTGAGATTTCACAAGATAATGTAGATTGCTATATTGATAGTGATTGTTCTGTTGGTCATCCTTTTGGATTATTTGCAGATAAAGGAGAATGTGAAGGAAGTAATTCAAATGAGAAATATTGTTTCTTTGATTATTCTAAAAGCTTAGCAAATAAATGTTATAAATGTCATCCTGCCATGAATTGTTATGATTATAAGTCAGAAGCTGCATGTGAGGAAAATAATTGTAAAGCAAATAGTGATAATGATGGATGTGAATGGGATTATATTTATGAAGATTTAGGTATTGGTGTTTGTAAATCAAAAGGAATTGATAATTGTGGGAATCTAAATTCACCTGGTTCTTCTTATGTTGAATCTTCTGAAGCCCATAACTTTATTTTTAATGGGCCTTCTCAGGAAAAATTAGATGCTTTAAGTAGTAATGATTTTCCATGTGGGTCTATAGATAGCTATAAGTGTGAAGAATTAGTTTGTGAAGATATTAAGGACTTAGATGAATGTGCTCAAGTTATTGAGATGGATGATTTTAATGAAGTGACTGGAAGTTCACTTTGTGGTGGAAGAATAAGGGTTTGTAAAAAATCAGTTAGTAATTGTGTTAAGGATGCAAATGCAGATGGAATTGCAGATTGTGATAAGAATGATGAATTATGTGTGAAAGATAGATTCCCTCCTGAAACAAAAATAGTTAGCCCATCTTGGTTAGTTACAGCTGATGATATTGAATTTGAAATTTTTGATAAAGGAGAAAGCCAGGATATTTATTCAAAAGTAAAATTAGAAGATGGTTATGAATTGTATGTTTGTGCTAATGATTTAGATGCATCTAGTGAAAACAAATGTGGTAAAAATGGATATGTCAATAAACATCAATATTTGAAATTAGATAGTTTAACTATAAATCTTGAAGTATTATTACATAGTGAAGAGATTGATTTAATTGTTGGAAAAAATATGCTTCGGTTTTTTACTGTTGATCCGTATTCTAATGTAGAAGTCGTTAAGGAAATTCCAGTTTCCATAAGTACATATATGGGTGATGATGGGATTGGCTTTTTTGTAGAAAATCCTTCGCCAGGAAGTTTTATTAATCATATTCCAGAGAATATGCATATTTTAGCTGAATCATTATTTAGTAAGATTTATTATTTGAATTTAACAAGTATAACACTTGGAGATGAATATATCTTTTTGAGTTCAACTGAAGATGCCGCTTTTACTGTATCAAACTATTCACAAGTTGATTTAATGACTGGAGTTAATTTCTTTAAGTTAACTGCAAGAACAAAAGATCAAACAGAAAGTTCTTTTGAATTTAACGTTACACTTGATAAAGAAGTTCCTAATGCACCAACACTTAATTCTATTGGCACCCCTAGGGTTGGACAAAATAGAGTTATTTTTACTGGAAGCTTAGATGGAACTATTGATCCTGGAACAACTATTGAGTTTAAGAGATCTGTTAATAGTGAACCTGCTGTATCTGTTGGAACTACTCTTGTTGACTTAGCTAGTAAGACTTTTACTTATGTTATGATTTTACCTAAGGAAGGAAATTATGATGTTAATGCAAGAGCAGTAGATTTGGCTGATAATAAAGGAGGATGGTCAAATACAATTGAGTTTTCATTTGCAGATTCTGCACCTACTTTTATTGTAGATCCGCATGACGGTGCAATAAGGAATAAAGTTGAAGTGATTCAAATTGATTTTAGTTTGATTGGAAATTTATTTAATGTTGATACAGATGGAAGTTATGTGAAATTAAGGAAAGATCAAATTGAAATAGAAGGAAACGAAACTTGGAGTAATAATAATTTAAGATTAACTTTTGAGCCAAATGAAGTTTTATCTAATGGCCAATATGAAATTGAGATTAATAGTAAAGATGATGGTGGCCATGAATTAAATAAAAGAATTTTATTTAATGTTGATAATAGTGCTCCAGAAATAACAGTTGATTTAGATTCTAGTGAGTTTAAAACTAAGGATCAGATTTTATCTGTAAAAGGAGTCATTAAAACTTTAGATGAGATTATTATCTCTAATGCATTTATAAAAATTAATGAAATTACTTATGGGATTTCTTCAGGTGTTAACTTAATTAACTTTGATAAGAATGTAAATTTAACTGATGGATTTAATAAATTAATAGTAAGCGCAACAAAGAAATTACGGGGAACAGCAATTGAGCCTTTTACTATCATCTTAGATAGAGAGCCACCAATGAACCCTGTATTTAGGATTAGAAAATGAGAAAGGTAATACCATTAATCTTAGGATTTTTATTATTTGTTTCATTAGCTAGTGCTTCTGTTACTAATGATTTAACTCCAGAGATTATTATTGATTTTACTGAAGAGATATATCCAGTTACAATTACAAAGGTTTCTTTGTCAGGAACTGGTTTACCCTATGATACATTTTTTACCGGTAATGAGATTGTTAAAGATGAGATTACTAATTTGTTTTCAGTTCAGTTACCTGAATTGACTGATGGAAATTATGTGTTGAAAGTTCTCGCAAAAGATGATCTTGGTAATGAAATGACTAAGTATGCAGAATTTCTTTTTACTATTGATTCTGATGCTGAAACTATTTATATTGAACCTAATTCTGGAAATAGTGTAAATTTAAGAAATTATTATATTATTCTTTATTTTTTAGAACTTCCTTTAGAATTTAGTGCTAAATTAAGTGAGAATGGGGGGCCACCTCAAGAAATTAGTAGTTTATTTTCTTATGATGAGGATTATGGATATTATTTTTATAATGTGGATGCATTGGATGATGGCGTAATGGTATTAAATGTCTCTGCTAAAGATAATGCTGGAAATGATATTTATGGTAATTCTAAATGGTGGGTAAACATTAATCCACCTGTTCCAAAATTAATTAGTCCAGCATTTAGTATAATCACTGACTTTCCTGAAGATTTTGTAATTGAAACACCTGAACCTGCAAAGTGTAGATATTCTTTGGGTTCTGAATCAGAATTTAAATATATGGCCCCATTTGAAATAATGGATATTGATTCAGAAGGATATGGGTTAATTCATAATTTAACAGTTGAAGAAAGTGTTGTTGATGGAGATTATTTGTACTATTTTGTTGTTTGCCAAGATAAACTTGGAACTAATACAGGTAATGAATTATTTTTATTAAAGTTTGATACTACTGAACCTGAAATTATTGTTGCAAATGCTACTCCTGAAATTATTTATGATGAAGATAATAGATTTACAGAATTTTATTTAGAAGTAGATGAACCTACAAAATGCAAATATGATCCTGATTATTCAAGCTTTGGTGAAATGAGAGATTTTTTAGAAATTGTTCCTATGCCTTTTTTAGAAGATGCAATAGGTGTAAAAGGATATAGTTTTTATCATAGGAAGAAAGTTAATATTTTGAGTACTGAAGATAAGGAATATGACTATTATGTTGCTTGTCAAAATGTGTTAGGTAATATTTCTATTACTGAAACTATTTCTTTTGCTTATGATCCTGACTTGCCAGTAGATGTAAAACTAGTTAGTCCATCTAAATATGTAAATGAGACTTCTTTTACTATTGAAGTTAAAACAAATAGAGATGCATTATGTAAAATTGCTAACAATTCTAAAATGGATAAGTCAAATAGGATGGGTAGCTTAAGTAATGGTTTAACTCATAGAAAGAGAGTTTATGGTGCGGATTTAGGACTTAATAAATATTATATTGAATGTATTGCTCAAGGACTTGAAAATGTTGATACTTTGACCGTTAGTGCAACAGTTGATGATACTCCTCCTTCAAAACCTGAAATTAAAGTTTTGGGATTAGTTGCAACTAAAACTACTTGGAGAGATGATGAACTTGAAGCTGAATGGGAAGCTGAAGATGATGAATCTGGGATTTCAAAATATGAATATTCTATTTGGAAAGGTTCGACAAAGATTTATGGACCTAAAGTTACCAAAAAGGATGAAATTAATGTTGATGATTTAGATTTAGATAATGGGAAATCTTATTTCTTTAAAGTTAAAGCTATGAATAATGCTGGACTTTGGGGAGATGATAATAATAGTATTACTGTAAAAGTTGATACTTCTAAAAGGCCACCTTATTGCGAAGACGGTGAAAAAGGTACAAATGAAAGTGATGTAGATTGTGGGCAAAATTGTGGTGATTGTGATAATGATAAAAGATGTTTTGTGAATAGTGATTGTAAGTCTGATTTTTGTTTAGGCTTTTATTGTAAAGAGTCAAGCTGCACCGATGGAGAAGTCGGTGGTGATGAATCAGACACTGATTGTGGCGGAAGTTGTTCAAATAAATGTGTAAAAGGTAAGAATTGTACTTCCACCCTTGATTGTGCTAGTGGACTTTCTTGTAGCTCTGATAAAAAATGTGAAATAAATTATGTTACAATTTGTAATAATAAGAAGTATGATCCTGGATCTGAGACTGATACAGATTGTGGGAAACTTTGTGTTGGTCAAGGAAATAAGTGTGATGCTGGTGATAAATGCACACAAGACCTTGACTGTAAATCTGGTAACTGTGAGAATAATGTTTGCTTTACTCAAGGAATGGGAGATACTGATGGGGATGGTGAACCAGATAGCTCAGATAATTGTTATAATGATAAAAATCCTGACCAATTAGATACAGATGGAGATGGCCAAGGGGATATTTGTGATTTAGATGATGATGGGGATAAAATTCCTGATGCAGATGAGAACTTTCATTTATTAAATCCAAAGGATGCAAGTGATGCAGATGATGATCCTGATGGAGATGGATTAACTAATTATGAAGAAATTATGAAGTCTCATACTGATCCATATAAAGAAGATACTGATGGAGACGGAATTAGTGATTATGATGAATATCATTCTAATGGGGAAACTGGAAGTTCAATTTGGAAGATTTTATTATGGATTTTCTTAATTCTGATAATTTTAGGATTAATTGGATTTTTAGTATTGTATTTTATGGGGGATAAAAAAACAAAGAAAAAAGAAATTGTTCAAAAACCTAGTCCAATGCCTAGCCCAGGGCCAAGTGTTGCTTATAGACCAGTTGTAACAAAACAACCTAGACCAATTATTAATAATAATATTATCATTAAGCCTAAGCCTACTGTTAAATCTAAATCTAGGGATGATTCAATTAAAGCTATGAAGAATAGGATTATGAAAGAGTTTGAAGTGCCTAAAGAAGAAGAAATTGAAGCAAGGCTTGACTCAGAAGAGAAAAAGGAAATTAAGAAAGATGAAATCGTAATTGATAAAAAAGAAGACTATTTTAAGAGTTCAAATTTAGATATGTCTCCTAAACTTGATAAGACCTTAGATGAATTAATGAAAGTGGCTGAAAGCAATGAGAAGAGTTTTGATAGCTTGAAAAAAGAAATTAAAGAAACTAAATCTGAAGTGAAGAAGGTAAAGAAAAAAGTCACTAGAAAACCGGTAAAAGCACCTGTAAAGAAAAAGGTAGCTAAGAAACCTGTAAAGAAATCACCTGCTAAGAAGCCAGTTAAAAGGACTACAAGTGTAAAGAGAAAGACTACTAAGCCTACTACTTCCAAAGTTAAGGAAACTACAACTATTACTAAGAAAGTTAGTCCTACTAAGAAAAAGATTGTAACTAAGACAATTGAGAAAACTCAAACTTCCCCAGATGTAGGTTACACTGAGGTTACAATTAAAATTCCGAATAATGCAAATATTAAAACAACTGAGAAGAAAGTTGTGAAAAAAGTTGTTAAGAAAACAGTGAAAAAAGTCAAGAAGAGTTAGTTCTATGAAAAGAGGTGCTATAGAGATTCAATTTAACTGGATTTTTGTTTTAGTAGCAGGTGCCCTGATTCTTGCTTTAGCTGTTGGGTTTGTTATTCGTTGGAAAAATGTTTCTGAGTTAAAAGATGCAGAACAAACTATATCAGCAATTCAAACTTATGTTATTAGCTCATCAACTATAAGTGGTAAGGAAATAAATATTTCATTGAATGATTTTATTATTCATAATTATGCAACTGAGATTAATATTAAAGGGATAAATCAAAAGTTGTTTATGTTTTTTTCACCAACTGAAATTAAGGGAAGTGAGATGTTTATTTGGTCTAAAGCTTGGTCTGCTCCTTTTTTAATATCTAATTTTGCTTACTCAACAACGCCTCAGACAAGATATTTTTTTGTGTTTGATCCGTTAGATAATCAATCTCTTAATTTAATGGAAATGGTTAATGATAGTTTTCCTGATAATGCTTATATTGAATATATTAATGTAATTGATTTTTCTTCAGTTGATTCTCGAAAAGAGTTTCCTACAGTTATTGCATTTTTTGAAGTTCCTATGATTAGTGATTTTACAATTAAAGGAAATGTTAAGGGTGTTGAAATAAGTTTTGATGATAATAATTTCTCTGGTGAGTTAAAGTTTTTTGATTATGAAAGTAGAGATACACCGCAGAGTTCTGGATTTTTAGGAGATGAGATGATTATTGGAGCTGTTGTAAGTGGTGATCTTGAAATTTATGAAGAAGTTATGAAAGATGCATTTGAAAGAATGAATGTAATGTGTAGGATTTTAATTTCTAGAGTTGAGCAGATTAAAGCTAATTCATTGATTGCTAGTAATAGTGATTCAGTTTTAAGATATGACCTTGCTTTATCTGCACTTAGGGGAATTCAAAGTGATGTAAATGATATTTCAGTTACGCCTAGTTTATTTTTATCTAGAAAAACACATTTAATACAAGTTATTGAAGATTTAAAATTTCAAAATAAAATTATGAATATTGAGAAGGGCCCCACGATTTACTGATTATGAAAAAAGCACAAAGCCAAATGTTGGCTACCACTCCTCATCGAGTGGAGATGAATGGGTTAAGAAAAGTTTAACCCATATAAGAAAAAAAAGAAAATGAGAAGAAAAGGTCAAATCCAAATGTTTGTGACCACTCCTCATCGAGTGGAGATGAATGGGTTAAGAAAAGTTTAACCCATATAAGAAAAAAATAAAATAGAATAAAATAAAAAAGAAAATGAAAAAGGCACAAATCCAAATGTTCGAGACGATTATGGTAATTGTGATTTTCACGGTTTTAATAGGTATTGGAATGATCTTTTTAGTTTATGATAGAAAACAAAGTGCAACTACTGATTATGATGAAGCTTCAAAAATGACTTCTATTGAGACTGCTTTAGTTGCTCAAAATTTACCTGAGATAGTATATGTAACAACTAGTAAAAAAGGTGAGATGAATATTGATACTGGTTGTATTGATATTGAAAAAGTGAATTCTTTTAGGACATATTTAGCGACTAATCCAGATGATTTGTGGTATTTTGATAGACTATCTTATTCAACTATTATTTTAAAAGAAGTTTACCCTTCAATGAGAGAATACGAAATTTATAGTAGGGAGCCTGAAGGAAGTTTTTCAACTCATTTTGTTGAAATTCCAGTAAGTGTTTATTATCCTGTTGAAGAAAATTATAATTTTGGGATTTTACAAGTGGAGGTTTATTCATGAAAAAGTCTCAAATGGAAATCATGGGATTAATTATTATGATTATGTTAGTTTTAGTTGGAATTTTAGTTTATATTTTCTTTAAATTAGGGGATGATGGTTCAGATAGATTATCTTTTGATGAGTATAAGAAAACTCAAATGGCACAGAATTATGTTAATACATTAATGGATGTTACAACAACCTGTAATAGTTTACAAGTTAAGAATTTAATGGCAGAATGTGAGAAAGTTTCTAAGTTAGGAATTCCAAGTGGGCTTAGTTGTGGAAGTGGTAGGTCGCCTTGCGAGGAAATTGAGTTTATTACAGAAGCTACAATAAGTGAAAGTTTGAGAGATTATTCATATAAATTTGTTTTCTCAATTAGGGGGGATTCTTCTGGAGATATCTTTAATTTAGAAAATGTCGATGGTTTTAGTTGTAAGAATAAGGTTGCTCCAGGTATTTTTCCGATTTACTCATCATTATCTGGTAGAATCTTAGAATTACGGTTAGATATTTGTAGCTAACAAAAGATTTAAATATAAAACGCGCTCTAAGAGAATAATAATCACGAGGTGATCACATGAAGAAAGGTCAAGGATTAAGTGTAAATACAATTGTTGTTGCTGCTTTAGCTGTTACGATTTTAGTCATTTTGGTATTAGTATTTGTAAGTAATATTAATAAAACTAACCAAGGTATCAATAATTGCGAGAATAAAGGTTATGAATGTGTTGTTGATAAGAAGTTAGGATGCACTGGTAAAGGTGGAGTAATCCAAATTTGGGATTGTCCTGATGTAGGATCACAAAAGCAATTTTGTTGCGCCTTAAACGTAATAGATTAGTTTTTTATATTATTTTTATTTCTTATTTTTTATATGGGTAAAAAAGAAATTCTAAAAGAAGTTGAATCTTTGTTTGTGAAAGCAGAAGAAGTGTTTGATAAAGATAGTGCTAAAGCAAATTTATTTGTTAAAAAGGCAAGAACAAAGGCAATGGCTATTAATTTAAAACTTCCACGTGAACTTAAGAGAAGGTTTTGTCCTAATTGTTATAGTTTCTTAGTGCCAAATAAGAATTTAAAGGTTAGAATTGGTGGAAGTAAAGTTATTTATCATTGTAGCGAATGTAATCATATTTGGAGACTTGGATTAAAATGACTTATGATTTAGAATTGGAAAAAGCAGTTAAGAGTATTTTAAAGAATAAAGCTAAAAAAGTATTGATTCAATTACCTGATGGACTTAAGCCTAAGGGTAAAGAGATTGTTGACTTTTTAGTTGAGAAAACTAAGGCTGAGATATTTTTATTTGGTGGGACTTGTTTTGGTGCTTGTGATATTCCTGATTGCAAGGGTTATGATTTATTAATACAGTTTGGACATTCAAAATGGGTAAATTAATTGTTGATGATGAGGTAATAGAGAAACTTTATCCTAAGTTATTAAAGGCTAGTAATTGGATTAAACGTGCTATTCAAAATAAAAGGCCGATAATAATTAGGCATCATAATGATTGTGATGGATATTGTGCTGCTTTTGCTATTGAGAAAGCAATCAGTAGTTTTTTTATGAAAGAACCTGAATGGTTTGAATTAAAGAGAATACCAAGTCCTGTTCCTTATTATTCTTATGATGATTGCTTAAGAGATATTGGTAATTTTAAATCTTCACAAAGAAGGTTTCCTGCAAAAAGTCCTTTATTTATTTTGCTTGATTTAGGAAGTACGAAACAAGATTTAGAATCAATTAGAAAATTAAGACATTATGATTGTGAAATAATTGTTATTGATCATCATATGCCTGATGAAGTAATTAACGAATATGTAGATATTCATATTAATCCTTATTTTGCAGGTGGGGATGGGAGTTATTGTACTGGTATAATTGCATCTGAAGTTGCTAATATTATTGAACCTAAGGAAGACTATCAGATTTATCAAGCACTTTCTGGAGTCTCAGATAAGACTCGTGAAGAAATTTTGAAGAAATACATGAAAGGTTTTAGTAGGGAGAAAATTGAGAAACTTAGTTTTGCCATTGGATATGAAGCTTGGTATTTGAAAGGATTTAGTTCATCACCTACTATTTATGATTTATTTAATAATAATGAACTTGTTAATGAGATTAATAATGAAGCTGAAAAAAAAATTACAGAAAGAATAAAAGTAATGAAGAAGTATGCAGTTAAGAAAAAGAATTTAGTTTTTATTGATTTATTCAAAACAATTCCTCGTAATACTTTTCCTCCGTCTGGAAGGTCAGTTGGTTTATTATTTAAAGAATATAAGGGGAAGGTTGCACTAGCTGGGTTTACAGATGAGATATGCATCTTTAGAGCAAGCTTGAATAATTTTAATGTTAAAGATATAATTGCTAGATTGAGGAAAAAAGGCTTTTCTGTTAATGGTGGTGGGCATGAGCTTGCTGGTACAATTAAGTTTTTACCTATAGAAAAGGAGCGAATTTTAAAAGAAGTTGAAAGTTATGTTAATTCTTTGTAAAAAGCAAACATTTTAATATATAAATTGTAAAATAGGTTATATGATAATAGAAAAGTTCTTTGTTTTATCTGTTTTATTAGCTTTGGCCCCTGTTTTTGGATATGTTATGGGCTATTATGTTAAAGGAGAAGCAAAAACAGTTGTTAAGTATTTACCATTTATCAATAAGTTTGTAATTTTATACTTTTTTATACTATTATTAATTGCAAGGTTTAATCCATTTTATTTAATTGTAATAATGCTTGGATTTATTATCTTAGATTTACTTAGAAATGAATGTGTCTATATTATTGTAGGTTTACTATTTTTTATTCTAACTTTTTTTCCTAACATAATAGTTATGGGAACCTTAGGTTTATTTGCTTATGGACTTTTTAATGGGTTTTTACTTAGAAAGAAACCAATTACCCATTTATTTATTCCTAGTGTGATAATTTTAGTTACAGCCAATATGTTCTATATATTAAGAATGTTATTAATGTAATAATTATTCCTAAAGAAATTCCAGCAATTACTTGGAAGATAGTGTGACCTTCTGAAGATTTTATCTTAGCTTTTTTTAGTAAAATGCCAACTTTATATCTTACTCCTGTTGCATCTTTGATTATGATTAATGCTAAAATTAATACAATGAAGAAGTTTGTTGACAAACCTTCAATTAAAAATACTGAAAATGCAAGTGCAGAAACTAAGCTTGAATGTGAAGATGGGAAATCGCCATCAGCAAATAACATGATTTTTTTATGGTGAAAAAATGCAATTAAAATTTTTATCGTTTGACTAATTGCTCCTGCAAGAAAGCAGCTTAATAAAATTCGTAAATCCATAAATCAAATATTTTTAACAAAGTATATAAACTTTTTTAGTTTGACTTTTATTATGTATAAAGGGAATCTACCTCAAAAAGAGGTTTTTAAGTTAATTGAAGATCATGGATTTGAAAAAGCAATTAAATTAATTAAAGGTAGTTATGCAATTGTTTATGAAAGTAATGGGAAAATTTTTGCAGCTAGAGATTTACTTGGACTTATTCCTTTATTTTATGATGAAAAAGGATTTTATTTTAAGAAGAAAGGAAAAGAATTAGATCCAAAGAAAATTTTGATTAAAGAAAAAGGTAAGATTTCTTTTAAAACTAGAAAATTTTATTCTTGTAAGCCTGAAATTGAATTAAGTGAAAAAAAGATTGTTAATGAACTTACAAAAAGAATTGAAGATTCAGTTAAGAAGTTTGATCAAAAAGGAAATGGTGTTATGTTTTCTGGCGGAATTGATTCTACATTAATTGCATTTTTGTTAAAGAAATATAAGGTTGATTTTACTTGTTATGTTGCTGGCTTTGTTCAAGAGGGATATAAGGAACCTGATGATATTGTTTTTGCAAAGAAGATTGCTAAGAAATATGGGTTTAAGATAAAAGTTATTACTAAGAATTTAGTTGAAGTTGAAGAGACTTTAAAAAAATTAATTAAAATAATTGGTGAAAGAGATGTTGTTAAATTAAGTGTTGGCTTGCCTATTTATTTTGCATGCGAAGCTGCCAAAGAAAATAATAATATTTATTCTGGCCTTGGTAGTGAGGAATTATTTGCTGGGTATCTTAGACATAAGAGTTCATCTAATGTTAATCTTGAATGTATTAAAGGATTGAAGTTAATGTATGAGCGGGATAATTATCGGGACTATTCTATTGCTAAAAATTTTAATTTGGAAGTTAAGGTTCCATTTTTAGATGAAGAGCTTGTTAAATTTGCATTAAGGATTCCTAGTGAATTTAAGATAGATGATGGTATTGAAAAGGCAATATTACGAAAAGCTGCTATGAAATTCGGTCTTGATAAAGAGTTTTCATTAAGGCCAAAAAAAGCAGCACAATATGGTTCTAGATTTATGAATGCTATAGATATATTGAAAAGAAAAAATAAATTTAAAACAAAAAAAGAATATATTAATAGTTTATAAAAAAAAGAAAAAAATTAAATCTATTCTAATAAGATTTTAGCTTTAGATGGATCGTATTTCCAGTCTGCAGGTAATTTCTTTTCTTTAATATAGTAAATTGATAACTTTCTAATTCTAGCTTCAGTTTTTGATAAGCTTCTTTTAGTTGAGACATCTTTTTTGTTTTTATCTAGATGTTCTCTTGCTGCTAGACTTTTTTTGATTAAAAAGAATAATTCTTCTGGTAATTGCATCTTTAGACTATTATCATCTAAGATTTGTGTGATTTTTTTACCAGCAATTGATTCAACATCAGGAATTCCGTAAGAATCTCTTAAGACCATTCCAATCATTGAAGGTTTTAATCCGTGTTTTGCTTCTTTGATAACTAATTTTTCAATTTCCTTAGGTTTGTATCTTACCCAAGTAGCTTTTGATTTTGCCATTTTATTTTCCTCTCGGAAGCTTTTAGAATAACTTCCGGCATATCATAGCCTTAACCATAATATCCATATTACTTCAAATTTTGGTATTATTTATAAAGTTAATGGTATTTTCATATTAATATGTCAGAAAAGGTTTTGATTCGGTCTTATATACCAAAAGATCGGGAGTCTGTTGAAAAGATTCATTTTGAGACTGGTTTAATTGGCAAATCTATGAATTCTTTATTGACTAGAAGAGATGAATGGAAGAAAAATATCTCTATTTACCTTGAAAAAGAGCCTAAAAGTGCATTTGTTTTGGAAGTTGATCATAAAGTTGTTGGATATTTACTCGGATGTCTTGATGATAAAAATTTAGCTGAAGTTTCGATTTACTTAAAAACGGTTGTTACTTCATTATTAAAGCCGAAATTACCTAAAAAAGATAGAATTTTCTGGAAAGGATTATTTAAGTATATGATTAAGACTGGCCTAGGAAAATTTGATGATTTGAAACTAAAGACCCCTAAGAATGCAGGCCATATGCATATTGATCTTTTGAAGAAATATAGGGGTAAAGGTTATGGTAGTAAGTTACTTGATGTTTTTTTAAAATATGCTAAAGATAATAATGTGAAAACAATTCATGCAGGTTCATTTTTAACTAAATTAAATCCTAATAGAAGTTTTTGGTTAGGAAATGGATTTAAAGAGTATTCAAGAGTAAATAGTGGATTTTGGAGTTATGTTTATCCAAATCAAGATATAAAATTAGTTTGTTATGTGAAGAGATTAAAATGAAATTAGGACTTGCTTTAGGAAATGGTGCTGCAAAAGGATATTCGCATATTCCGATAATTAAACATTTAGAAAAAGAAAAAATTAAGTTAGATGCGGTAAGTGGTTCAAGTATTGGTGCTTTAATTGGAGCTTATTATTGTTTACACGGTAATTTAGATGGTTTTGTAAAATCTTTAAAACATCTTTCTAAAGTTGAATTCTTGAATTTAATTGATTTAGCTAATCCTAAACATTCTGTGATTAAAGGAAAGAAGATTTATTCTTTTTTTCATAAAAATTATTTTGGGAATAAGACTTTTAAGGATTTAAAGAAAAAACTATTTATTGCCTCAACTAATTTTTTTAAAGAAGAAACAGTTTATTTTGATAAGGGTAAAATAATTGATGCGGTAATGGCATCAGTTTCAATTCCAGGTGTTTTTCCTCCATATAGAATTAAGAATCAATATTTCATTGATGGTGGAATGCTTGATCCAATTCCAAGTGAGATTTTATTTGAAAATGGCTGTGAAAAAGTTATTGGGATTAATTTGAATAAACAAACTAAATATAAAGAAGCAAAAAGAAATGCTTTGAATGTTTTGATGGCTACATATGGTATGATGTTAAGTAGAATATCTGAAGATTGTAAGGCTAGTAATATCTTTATGCTTGAGCCTACTTTTACTCTTGGTTTTGGAGATTCTTTGAAGTTTTATCATTGGCGTGAAAACTATAGCCCAGGAGTTAGAGAAATCCATCAAAGGATGGAAGAACTTAGAAAGTGGCTACATACAGATGTTGATCCTAAGTTTTGGTAGTTATTTTACGAGGGTGAGATTGGATCTTGCTGTTTGTCTTTTTTTATATGTTTCCATAATTTGGCCCATTATGGTTTGATAATTATCACTTAGAAAGTGAAGGCCTGCTATTGCGTGTGGTCTTAGCCTTTCAAAATTGTTTTGGATATATCTCCCAATTCTTTTTTGGGATTTTGATGTGTCTTCTGGATCGAGATTTAGAAGAACAATTCTTTCTGTTTCAAGAACATTTTGATCTTTTTGTAAATCTTTTGAGCAATCAAAAATAGATTGAATTTCGTCAATGTTTGAATCTATTGCCATTGCACCTAATAACCAAGTATTCCAAAAACTAGTAATTCCACAAAGGCCAAGAATTTGGTTATAGAAAGTTTTTGAATAAATTTCTATTCCAGACATTCTTTGAGGTTCTGGGTGAAGTTTTTTTAAAAGTTCAACTTCTTTTGATGGAATACTTCCTTGGTTTGTAAGTTCATTTAAAAATTGCCAAGTTATAGCTCTTTCAAGTGTTTGTCCTTGATTGAATAATTCTTCATCTCCTTCTCTTAATTGAGTATATAGGGGTCCTTTGTCTTCTATATCAGCTCCTCCTGCAGGGAGAAGTTGAATTTGGCCACTTCCTATTTCTACTCCTTTACCTTTGACACCCATTAAAACATCAACACGACCTTTGTCGACTACGAAGGTTAATGTGTTTATGCTAAAATGATTTGCTTTATCATTGGGAGTTGTTAAGTGAATACCTCCACCAGGAAGGTGACTTGGCAATGCTTCATCTCTGGATTCAGTATTTCTAGTAGCTATATGCCATAGGTAACTTGTTTGATCAAGAACTACTGCCAGATTTCCATCTTGAAAATGGTATTCTGAAACTCTTAAAGTATCTCCATCAGTAATTTTAGGATTATTTTTTGCTTCTTCAACTTTTTGTTCATATCTTTCTCTAGCTTCATCTGAATAATTATCCCATTTCTCAGGCCATCTATCTGAAACTGTGATTTCTAAGCTTGAAATTCCAGCAGGTGTTAAAATTGTGTAATCTCTACTTGGTACATGGATTATTCCAGTCATTTTAATTTAGAATTATATTTAATTTTTAAATGTAACGGAGGAAATATATATAAATTCCAAAATATGTATGAATTTTAGGGTGATTAATATGATATGGATATATATTGGTATTTTTGCGGTTATCTTTTTTGCAGGAATTAGAATTGTTAGGCCTGTTGAGAAAGGATTAGTTGAAAGATTAGGAAAGTATGTTAAAACATCAGAACAAGGTTTTCATTGGATTTTACCTATCATTTACAAAATGACTAAAGTAAATGTGACTGAAAGAATGGTAGATGTTGAGCCTCAAACTGTAATTACAAAAGATAAATTAAATGCAGTTGTTGATGCAGTTGTTTATTATCAAATTAGAGATGCAAAAAAAGCTCTTTATAATGTTGATAATCATAAACGTCAATTGACTTCTCTTGCCAGAACTACTTTAAGAGCAGTTGTTGGTAAAATGTCATTAACTGAAGCTAATGAAAATAGAGATGAAATTAATACTAAAGTTGAAAAAGTATTAGATCATGAAACTGATAGCTATGGTGTTGAAGTTTTAAGAGTTGAGATTCAAAAGATTGAGCCTCCAATGGATGTTCAAGAAGCAATGAATCAAGTTGTTAAAGCTGAGCAAGAAAGAATTGCAGCTAATGATTTAGCTAGTGCTGCTGAGATTAAGGCAGATGGTGAAAGAAGAGCTGAAATTAAGAAAGCAGAAGGAGTAAAGCAAGGTTTAATTTTGAAAGCTGAAGGAGACGCTCAAGCAATAATTATGGTTGCTGATGCTAAGGCTAAGCAAATTAAAGCTGAGAATGAAGCAATTGTGAAATACTTCAAGGGCGAAGCTCAAGTTTACAAAAAGCTAGAAACAACTGCTGAGTCACTTAAATCAGGATCTAAGTTTGTTATTGATTCAAAGAGCAACTTAGTTAATGTTATGAGTGATGTTGCTGGAGTAAGTATTGTTCCGGTTGACAAGAAAAAGAAGTAGTTAACATTTAACACATTTTTCTTTTATTGAAAATTGTGCCAATTTTTAATCTCCAAGAGCTAAGCTCTTGGTTATATTTTTTATTTCTATTTCAATTTTATCAGTTTGTTTATCTAGATGTCTAAATCCTCTTTTTAATCCTCTTATATCATCAGATGCTTGACTTAGTTTATTCATTGCCCAACCTGCAAGATAAACTGCTCCAAATGCAGGAGAATATTGTAATAAAATGGGGGTATTAATTACACCAGTTACTTTCAGAATTAGCCAAATAAAAATACCTGCAAGAACAATCCATGCAAGGATGTCCCAAATTCTTGGCTTTCTCATATTTTCTTTTTTATCTTTTGATTTTAAATATTTTTCTAAATTATTATCGTAAAGTACATAAAAGTTTTTAAACAGATTCGTAAAACTAAAAGTTATGCGTTATAGAAAAGTTTACGGGCAGTCTAAGATTGATAATTGTCCTTTTTGTGGTAAGCGAGCTTTATCTAAAAGTGGTCAGGGAATTCCTGTTTGTGTTGAACATAAAGAATCTGAGATTCTAGATCTTAAATGTGTTTGTGGGGAATGGCTTGATGTTTGTTCAGGTAAGTTTGGTCCTTATTTTAGATGTATGAGATGTGGAAATATTAATTTTAATAAGGCTTTAGAAATAAATCCAGATTGGAGAGATAAGGCTGAACATAAAGACCCTAAAGTAGCTAAACCTAATGGTGTTTCATTATTCAAACCTAAGAAAATGGAAAATGAAGCTGAAAAGAAAAAGGTTGGGAAAAAAGAGTATGTTGTTGATTCTGATGAGATTGATTGGATTTTCGGTTGAAGATTTATATTAAGTTTCTTTTCATTAATTCTTCCTGGGTTAGTTTTGATGTCCCTGTGAATTCTTCTAGTTTTTCTCCTGGTTTTAGCCATAAGAGTTCTTTTACTTCTACTTTGTTGAAATTAAATGGACCTGGGTGTATTAATTCGAAGATTGATAGGAATTCTGGATCGTTATCTGTTTCTTTTTTTAATTTAAATAGAAGTTTTAGATTTAGAGTTTCTTTGCTTTTCTTAAACAGTTCTTCATGAATTTCTCTAATTGCGCCTTCTAAATATGTTTCTCCCTTTTGTAGATGGCCGCCGGGGAAACATAATTTTAGGGGGTTACTAAAAATATTCTCGCTTCTTCTTTGAACTAAGAATTCTTTTTTTGATTTGTCTTTGAAGATGATTACATTTGAGCCTCTGTGGCGTTGTTTATTAATATGAGCTTGAACTAATTCTTCTTCTCCAATTACATTATCGTTTTCATCAACTAAGTCTATAATTTCTACCATAATAGTTTTTTATGTTATCAAGTTTAAATAGTTTTTGAAACATAATAATTATATAGTACATAGTTTCTTAAAATTAAAAAAAGGTGATTTGTATGATTAAAAAAATTCATGGTAGAGAAGTTCTTGATTCTAGAGGTAATCCAACTGTTGAGGCTGAGGTAACAACATCTAATGGTGTTTTTAGAGCAATTGCTCCTAGTGGTGCTTCAACTGGAATTCATGAGGCATTAGAACTTAGAGATAATGATAAAAAAAGATATCTGGGTAAGGGTGTTCTAAAGGCTTGTAGTAATATTGATAAAAAGATTTCTAAAGTGCTTGTAGGTAAAAGTGAGAAAGATCAAGCAAAGATTGATAATTTAATGTTAAAGCTTGATGGAACAAAGAATAAATCTAAGTTAGGCGCAAATGCAATTTTAGCTGTGTCTATTGCTGTTTGTAAGGCTGGTGCTAGTTATTATCATTTACCTTTATATAGATATATAGCAGAGATTGCAGGAGTGAAGAAATTTGTTTTACCTGTTCCGAGTTTTAATGTAATTAATGGTGGTATGCATGCTGGGAATGCTTTACCTATGCAAGAATTTATGATTAATCCAATTGGTGCTAAATCATTTAGCGAAGCATTAAGGATGGGTTCTGAGACATATCATTATTTAAAACAAATTATTAAGAAAAAGTTTGGGCAAGATGCAATTAATGTTGGTGATGAAGGTGGGTTTGCACCTGATATTAAAAATCCTAAACAAGGGCTTGAATTGTTAAAGGCAGCAATTAAGATGGCTGGCTATACTTCAAAAATAAAAATTGGGATGGATGTTGCGGCTTCTGAGTTTTATTCCAAGGGTAAATATGATTTAGGGTTTAAGACTAAGAAGAGAGATTATAAAAGTGGAAAAGAAATGATTAAACTCTTTAAAGATTATATTAAGAAATTTGATTTGATAACTATTGAAGATCCATTTGATCAAGATGATTGGGAGACCTATAGTAATTTTACAAAAGAAGTTGGACGTAAAGTTGAAATTATTGGAGATGATCTTTTAGTTACTAATCCTGATAGAATTGCAACTGCAATTGAGAAGAAAGCTTGTAATGGTTTACTTTTGAAAGTTAATCAAATTGGATCTGTAACTGAAAGTATAATGGCTTGTCAGTTAGCCAAAGAAGCAGGTTGGGGAATTATGGTTAGTCACCGAAGTGGTGAGACTGAAGATTCATTTATTGCTGATTTAGTTGTTGGATTAATGGCTGGACATATTAAGACTGGTGCTCCTTGTAGATCAGAAAGGCTTGCCAAGTATAATCAATTATTACGTATAGAAGAAGAATTAGGAAGAAGGGGTAAGTATGCTGGTAGAAAATTTAAAAGACCATAATACTGAACTTAAATTAACTATTTTTGCATCTATTTTTCTTATTTTATTTAAGTTAATTTACTATAAGAGGTATGATTTTATTTTTGTTAATTGGTTTGCTGAGACTTTTGTACTATTGAGTATATTTTTGGTTTTAATTTGGATTCCTAAGTTTTTTAATAAGAAGTTTAAGATTTCATTTTATGTTATTCATTTTGTCACTATTATTATGTTTGTTGTTACATCTATTTTTATTTATCAATCTTATGTTGCAAAATATAATTTGGTAAAATTAAGTCTTCCTGTGTTCTATCATTTTGTACTGAAGTTAATGCCGATTTCTGCTTATGTGAAAATTGTTGTGTCTTTAGCTGTGATTGCTTTGACAATGTTTCTATTTAAGAAATTTAAATTTAAAATATTAAATAAACACTTCTTATGTTTATTTGCATTATTTCTTATTTTAACTGGTTTTTTTGTTGTTGTCAAACCAGATTATATTACAAATGTTTATTTTTCACCATTTTTATATTCTGATGCCTATACTAAGGTTTCTTTAAAATCTGGAGTTGAGATTAACAATGCTGAGATTTCTCAAGGATTTGAAAATTATGATGGGAAAATTGGTGATTATAATTATTTTATTATGATTATGGAAGGAGTTGGTTTTGAAGAGTTTACAAATTATACGAGTAATTCAACAAGATATTTTAATGCAATGAAGGAAAATTCATTTGAGTTTACAAATTATCATACTCCAAATTTAGATAGTAAGAATTCATTAGTATTAATGCTTTTATCAGAATTTATTCCTTTTGAAAGTTATATTTTTCCTTATTCTAATTATCACGAATTTATTAAGTTTGATCCTAGCTTAGTTGAATACTTAAATCTTAAGAATTACTCAACTATTGGAGCATTGGCTTTGACTTTTCCTACATATACTTTTAGGGCACTTCCCTTTGATAGTATAGTAAAGATTGAGAATTTTTCAGTAAATGATCCAGATTTTTCTTGTCAAAAGTCAAATAGAAATGAGGATTGGTGTGAAGATAGATATGTTTTAGGGGGAGTTAAAGAAGAGATCTTAAAGGCAGAAGGAAAATGGTTTGTTTTTCAAGAAATGATTTTAGGGCATAATTTTAAAGATAATGTTTATGTTTCTCCTTTACCTTATTATGAAGATTATATTGAAGATGTGGTTTCTTTTTTAAATGAAAGTAATGAGCTTGATTCAACTATAATTGTGGTTGTGTCTGATCACGGGCATAAGTGGAGGCGTCAACATGATAAGAATTGTTTTGAAATTCCTTTGATGTTTTATAATCCAAGTTTTAATAAGAAAGTTAATGATGATTTATATTCACATTTAAGTTTTAAAGATTTATTATTTGCAATTTCTTTAAATCAATCTCTTCCTATACCTGAAGAGGAGTTGTTTTTAGTTGGGCATACTTTGTCAAATGAAGTTGGTTATTATAATGAGAATTTTTTCTTTAATGGAATTTTAAAAGGAAATAACTATTATTTATTTAAGAATTATTCTAATAATTCTTTAGTTAAAGATAAGATGGTTTTTTTTAGACAACTTCAGGAAAATGCACTTGTAAAGAGTAAAGAGAGTAAAAAAGTTTAAATACTCGGTTTTTTGTTTTTAATTTATGAAAAGAGGTTATGAATTAAATTTAATAGTTTTATCTATGCTTCCTCTATTTATTTTTAAGTTTCTTAAGATTAAATCTTTCTCACTAGTTTTTTCAAATTTACTTATTGAATTTTTTATATTTCTATTTGGATATTTTTTATTTATATGGTTATTTAATCATATAGAAAATCATCATAAGAAGATTGCAAAAGTATTTTTTTATATCTTTTTTGTAATTAGTTTATTCTCGTTTTTATTGTCTTCATTTTATTTTAATGATTCATTAAATATGAAGTATAATGTTGCTAATCTTAGTTCTGGAGTAATTAGTTTTTTTATAACTGAGATATTAACTTTAAAAGTGCTTTTGTTAATAATGTTATCATTTGTTTTTGTATTTTTACTCGCTAATTTATTTACAATTAAAGAAAGGATCTTTAAGCATTTTTTATCTTATTTTTTAATTATTTCATTTTTTGCAATTTACATCTTTTCATTTAATTCAGTTAGTCTTTCTAATATTTATTTAAACCCTTTAATGAACTTAGAGAATTTAGGACGGGTTGATATTAATTATTCGGATTCTTATGAGTTTGATTTGAGTGATTATGATAAAGAATTTGATGGTTATGATTTGGAAATTAATGATAAGAAGATCTTTGTTTTTGTAATGGAGCAAACTAATTTTAGGGATTTTATGAGTGTAAAAGAAAACAGTTTTATTGAGAAGGTTAAGAATGATTCAATTATTTTTTCCAATTATTATACTCAGAATCAAGATAGTAGAACAGCTATTTGGTCAATGTTTAGTTCTGAATTTATTCCGTATGAAAGTTATATTGGTGAGTGGCAGAAAAAGTATGGGTCTGTTATTTACAATAATAATTTAATTGATTTTTTTAAGAGTAAAGATTATTCAACTTGTGCTGTATCATCTGTTACTGATATTAATTTAATTCTTGGTGCTTATGTTTGGTCTGATTTAATCTTCTTAAAAGAGTTTGATGAAGATAATCCAGATTATTTATGCTTTCATGATTTTGAAAGTCAGAAAGGATGTGAAGATAGAATTTTAATTCCTCAAATTAGAGATTTTATTAAAAGTAATCTTGATGAGAATTATTTCTTTTATCAAGAATTGATTTTTGGTCATGGTGAAGATTACCTTGTTCAATCTGGTTTGTCAAGGCCTGAGTATTATAATAATTATTTTAATGAAGTTTATGAAATATTAAATGAGTTTGAGATATTAAATGATTCATTAATTATAATTACTTCTGATCATGGGGATAAAGGTTATTTTTCAAAGGAACCCTATCATTATAATATCCCTTTAATTTTAATTGACTCAGATTTTAATCAAAGGGAAGTTAAGGAATTGTATTCACATTTAAGTTTTAAAGATATTTTGTTATCAGTTTTATCAAATCAAAGTTTACCAAATCCTGAAAAAGAAGTTTTTTTAATTGGGCAAACTTTAAGTAATGAAATAGGATATTTAAATTATGATTTTTCCTTTAATGGAATAATTAATAATGAGGATTTCACAATTAAATATTATGAAGGCTTTAAAGATGTAGAAACAATTAATTTTATTTTTAATAAATTAAATCAGTTAAGAGTTGATATGGAATCTAAAAATAAAGATCGGGATAATTATTGCGTTAATTGTGATATAAATAAGAGGAATTTGAGAATTCAAAATGGATATAATTAAGTTAAGAAAGATATATGAATTAAAAAGTGTTGGGCGGGCTAATCAAGCTAATGGTAGGCCTGAAAGTAGTGCTGAACATACTTTTAGTTGTTTGATTTTAGCAGATTTCTTTTTAGATGAAATTAAATTAAATAAAGCTAAGGTTTTTGATTTGATTTTATATCATGATGTTGTTGAAGTTGAGTCTGGTGATAATCCTTCTCATTTAGATATTGACGAAATGATTCAGAGTGAAAAGGAAAGTGATGGTGCTAAAGTTTTAAAAAAAATATTACCTCAAAAGGCTGCTAAGAAGTTTTATACTTTATTTCTTGAGTTTGAAGCACAAAAGACTAAAGAAGCAAGGTTTGCTAAAGCTATTGATAAATTAGATGCAGTCTTGCAAGCGCTTGATAAATCTAATGATTGGAAATTATGGCCTAAAGAAGTATTGATAAAGAAGAAAAAGCCTTTCTTTGAAGAGTTCCCAATTGTTTTAAAAGCATTTTATGATATTATTGAATATTTAGAAAAAGAAAATTATTTTGATTGAATAAATTTCATTAATTCTTCTGGGTAATTGTTAATAATTAAATCATCAGTTAATCCAATCTTATCTTTAACTTGATCTAAGATAGAATCATCTCCTATTTCGTGAAGGAAATGTGAGTCAGTATTAACTATTAATTTCTTATTATGTTTTCTTGTAATGTCAACTATTTGTTTGAAAGATTCAATTCCTTTTTCACTTGGCATTTTAATTATGTATGAGATATTTATTTCTAATAAAATATTATTTTTTATTGCAACTTCCATTACTTTTTCTGTATCATAATTATAGAAATGATTTGCATTTGGGTGGACGAAAATATGAATTCTGTTTTTTTTTAAGGCCTTGATGATAGCTTTAGTATTTTCTTCTTTACCTAGATCTTTATATGCCTCCGCTGAGCTATGAAATCCAAAAAGAACAATATCAAGATCTTTGAGGTGTTTCTCTTGAATATCTAAATCTCCTTCTTTAGTTATCAGATTTGTTTCACAACCAAATAGTACTTTTATTCCTTCAATTTTAGGCATTCTTTTGTGTGTGCCGGTAAATAAATCTTTTTGAGAGCCATTTGGAATCCCTGGGCCGTGGTCTGTAATTGCTATCATTGTCATTTCTTTTTTCTTTGCTTCTTTGACTATATCATAGAAGGTTCCAAAAGCATGTCCGCTTAAGATTGTGTGGATGTGAAGGTCGATTTTTAACATAAGAATTCAGGAATTTTCTTTCTATTTAAGTGTTTTTGAAGAAGATCCAATTATAGATGCCAAATATTGCTAAAGAGATCCCCATTAATAGGAAAGCTGCATTTGCTGTGAAGATATCCATGAAGTAACCTAGGAGTGGGGCAAAGATTGCATAAAGGATACTTTTTGAGAAACTTTGAATTGATCCAACAGTTGCACGATGTTTTGAGTCTGTGTGATCATGTATTCCTTTACTTACAAATATGTCTCTTATTCCACTAAATAAAGACATGAATGCAATTACAATAAGTGCAATCCATTTATTTGTGAAGAAGAGTAGAATGAAGGATATAGCAACTAAGATTAAGGTTCCTACAACTATTTGTTTATCTTTAAATCTTGATATTACTTTATTTGCAATTAAGCTTCCTATTCCTGCAAATGAAAAGTAAAAGAATGATCCGATTCCTATCATAAATTCTGAGATTGTTGCAAAATATGGTTGAAGGACATACCACATTAAATGTGTTAAAGCTGCAAATAATGCATAGTAGATAATTAAGTTCTTTACAATTTTATGATTGTATGCAAATTTGCTTGCTTCTTTTAAATGTTGGAAGTATTTTTTATCTGTGATTTTCTTGTGAATTGGTGGTTCTTTGAAAGTTAATGATAAGATAAATGCTATGAAGAAAACTGTAGCTGTGAAAAAGAATAAAATTCTATAATTTAATATTGTTGCAAGGATTCCGCTGATTATTGCAGTTATTGACCAAGTTGTGTGTGAAAAGAAGTTTATTTTTCCATAAACTTTGTCAAAATCTTTTTGTTTATTATCTTCTTTTAATGAATCGTAAATAAAAGCCATATCTGCACCTGATTCAAAAGCCCAACCGATTGAGAATAATAGTTGCGCAATTAAGAAAACCCAGAAGGTTGAACCGAGTCCGAAGATAATGAATCCAATACAGGCAGCAAGTATAGATATGGATATTGCTGTTTTTCGCCCATAGAAATCTGCAAAGATTCCTGAAGGCACTTCTAGGAATAGCACAGTTACCATACAAATTGTTTCAAGGACCATTACTTGAAACATTGATAAATGGTTTGATAGCATAAATAAAACATAAATTGCAATAGTAAATTCTAATGCAGACAGAATTCTAAAAAAGTAAAATTTTGTTATGTTTGATTTATATGACATTTTTTCTAAGAAAAAGAATTTGTTTATAAACTAATTGATAAGGAAAAGTTTAAATAATTTTTAATGAAAATATGATAAATGAAACAAACTTGGAACTTAAAAGATAAAAAATGGTTGTACTGGACTGGAGTTGTTGGATTTGTACTTAACTTCCAATTATACCTTTGGTTAATTGCTGTAATTTTGTATTTTACATGTGATCGTGGTGAACCTAAAACTAAAGATTATCAGATCAAAAGAGTTTTTGAGAAGTTCATGATTATTGTCGGAAACCTTGGGCTAATTGGCATTATTGTTTTCGGTTTGTATATTGCACTTTTTGGGGCAGGGACTTTTTTTTGGTAAACAAAGCTTTTTATATCATTTCTCTTTTTTTTTAATTATGAAATATGGTTTTTGGCAAGTTGTCAATAAAGTTATTGCTCAATCTGATGTTGTTTTACTAGTTATTGATGCTAGGCTTATTGATGAAACTCGTAATCCTGAAGTAGAAGGTAAAGTTAAGGGGTATAAGAAACCAATAATTTATGTTATTACTAAATGTGATTTAGTAGATAAATCAAGTTTAGAAAAATTAAAGTTAAAACCAAGTGTGTTTATTTCTGCAAAGAAGCATTTAGGGACTACAATTCTTAGAGATAGAATTTTGATTGAAGCTAAGAGAAGGTATGGAGCCAAGAAAGAGATTAAAGTTGGAGTTTTAGGTTATCCTAATGTTGGTAAGTCATCTTTAGTTAATGCAATGAAAGGAGTAAAATCAGCACCTGTAAGTTGTATAAGTGGTTTTACTAAAGGTGTTCAGATGATTAAATCAGATAATCGGTTGATTTTCTTAGATACTCCTGGTGTTATTCCGTTTAGAGAAGTTGATGAAGAAAAACACGCAATGATTGGGACAATTGATTTTAATAATGTAAAAGATCCTGAAGGAGTTGTTTTCAAGATCATGGAGCTTCATCCCGGTAGGGTTGAGAAGCACTATGGTGTTAAGAAAAGTGATAATGTTATTTCTGATATTGCTCTTAAAAGAAACTTGTTGAAGAAAGGTGCTGAACCTGATGAAGATAGGGTTTATCGAATGATTTTAAAAGATTGGCAAACAGGCAAGATAAAGTGAGAAGAGAGTTTCTTTATTTTAAGATATTATTTATTTTTATAATAATTATTTTAAGTGTTTTTCTTGTTAATTTATCATATGATAAAATTTCTAAAAGAAATATGATTAAGAATTGTGTGCCTGATGATCGGGGAATATTTGAGAATGATTTATTTCATCACACATTAATGAGATGTAATCATGTTTTTGATAAAGGTGAAGATGGTGATGGGAACACTGAGTATATTATTGAGGTTTTTATTAATTCGCTTGGGTTTAGAAATAAAGAATATGAGTTTGATAAAGGTGATGGTACTTCTAGGATAATACTTCTTGGTGATTCTTTTACTTTTGGGTATGGGTTAGAATTAGAAGATACTTTTTTTATTAATTTGGAGAAGGAGTTAAATCGTAAGGTTTCTAATAAAGTTGAGGTTTGGAATTTAGCAGCTACTTCTTGGGGGACGCTTATACATTATTTAGTGACTAAGCATAAGGTGGTGAATTATGATCCTGATTTAGTGATTTTAATGTTTGATACATCTGATTATGTTGATAATCAAGTTTATTTGAAATATGGAGTTTTTGAAAATGGTTCATTGGTTGGAATAAAACCTGAAGGAGATTTATTTGCAGAAAGGGAGACTTTACTTTACAATACTACTCCCCGGCTTAAATTTGTTGATTTAATTGATGATTCTTTTATTTATATATTTAAGATGTCTGAGATTTTAGAAAAAGAAAATATTCCATTTTTAGTAGTTTTTTATCCCTATCCACATACTAATATAAAACATAATAATCTTTTGACTGAAAAGTTAAATGAGGTTAATATTAGTACATTTGATCTTACTCCTGTATTTAAGGAAAGGAATGATTCAGGTGATTACTTTGAATATAATAGACATTGGAGTAAGCAGGGAAGTAAGGTAGCTACAAGGGAGTTGAAGGATTATATTTTAGGTAATTATCGTTTTACTTAGAATGGTTTAACCATTTTTTAAGTTTAGGCCACATTTTTTCTATTTCTTTTTTTCCTGGGTCATAAAATTTTTTCCATTTGTGAAATTGATAAGCATCTGCAAAAGGAGAATTAAACTTTGGTTTTAATAAGAAAACTTTTTTTGGATCGGGATTAATAACTTGTTGTTCTAAAAACATACAAAAAGTATGGGCAATTACAGCATATGTTTTTTTGGGAATTGCTTCGTTAGTTTCTAAGATATCAATAGCTATTACTTTATCACAACCTCTATCTAAGAGGACTTGTATAGGTACTGGATCAACAATGCCTCCATCGATAAACCAATCGTTTTGGTAATTGTAAGGGGGTAATAATCCTGGAAGTGCGATTGAACTCATTATTGCTTCAACTATATTTCCTTTTTCAAAGTAAATTGCTTTTTTAGTTTTTAGAGAAGTGCCTACAATAATTACTTTTGGAGAACAATCAGCAAAGGTTTTATCTTTGAAGAATTCTTTTTTTAAAACTCGTTTTAATTTCTTTCCCCTTAAAATTGAATTGCCAGGATAAGCAAGATCAACAAGTTTTAAGAAAATTTGAGCGGTATTCATTCCTTTTGCAAGTTTTACAATATCTTCTCCGGAATTATGAATTCCTAAAAGCGCAGCAGATACAGCTCCAATTGAAGAACCTGCAACCATATCAATCTTGACTCCTTCATCAATTAATTTTTGCACCATTGGTGCAAAGGCAATTCCTCTGGCTGCACCAGATCCTAAAGCAAGTCCTATCTTCATGGGTTGTAATTTTTCTGAGAAGTATAAAAGGTTTTCTTTTGAATTGTTGGTTTTAACTAAAGCAACTTTTTTAAACACATTATCTATTTCCCCTTTCATGAAACTAATTGCTCAGGGAGCAGAAGCTAAGTTATATCAAGATGGCGATGTGTTGATTAAAGAGAGGATTGAGAAGACTTACAGATTACCTCTTATTGATAATAAACTTAGAAAGTTAAGGACTCGAAAAGAAGCTAAATTACTTCAAAAATTAAACTCATTTAACATTCACACACCTAAATTTATTGATTCTTCAGATAGGACTATGACTATTAAGATGGAGTTTATTGAAGGAGATAGAGTTTCTAGGGTCTTAGATGAAGGTAATTACAAGTTTATATGTAAGGAGATTGGTAGGATTGTTAAGGTTCTACATAAAAATCATATTATTCATGGCGATTTAACTACATCTAATTTTTTACTTAAAGAAAAAGATGTATATTTGATTGATTTTGGTTTAAGTAAGACTTCCACTAAAACAGAGGATAAAGCAGTAGATATTCATTTGTTAAAAAGAGCGTTTGAATCTAAACATCCTGAATTGTTTGAAAAAGCTGTTAAGATTATATTAAAAGAATATAATGATAAAGAAGTTTTAGATAGATTACTTAATGTTGAGAAACGTGGACGGTATAAACATTAAAAAAAAGAAAAAAAATTAAGGCATAGGCCTTCTTACTGAAATTGGAATTACACCTTTCTCGTATTCAAGTTTAGCGATTTCAATTGGATTAAAGTTTAATCCTTCTAAATCTTTCTCGCTTAACTTAATTAAAAAAGGAGCACCCATAGCTATTTGTAAAGCTCGGGAACCAACCATTCTAGATATTTCGAATTTTGTAAATTCTTCACTCATTTACAGACACCTTTCAAAACTTTTCTTAGGTCTTCGCCCTTAGCAAGAGCAAGATCTAAAGCTTTTGAGATTTCTTCTAGTTTAAAAGTCTTTTCTCCACCTTTTTGTAAGGCGCAAAGAGTATCTTTATCTAGAGATGCGATACTTAATCGTGCATCTGTGAATTTTTCTTCAGCTTTAGTTGGGTCTAAAATTAAGTGGTCTCCAATTTTTCTAACAGTAACTAAAGTTGGGAATCCTTTTAATGGTAAACCTTCCTTTGTTAGCTTCTTATAATCAATTGTTCCTGCTTCAGTTACAGTTGGGAACTTAGCATTATATAATGCAGCAACAGCAGCAAGAGCTGCAGCGTCAAATAAGTTTCCATCATTATTTAATGGAACAATATCAATTGCTACAAACCATGCTTTTACTCCTTCTTCAACACATAACTTCTTAAAATCAAGAACTCCTGATTCTCTAACAGTTCTGTCTGTTACTCTAGCTAACTCAATTGAGTTAATGCTTGGAGGACCTGATTCAAAGTCTGGATCAGATAAAGGAAGTAATTCAGTGTTAACCATGATTCCACCTTTATCAGCAGTATCTGGATATGGTTTTTCTAAGTTGAATTTAATTCCTGCAATAACAACAGTTTTACCGATAGTAACCTTAGCTGAACCTTCTGCTTTACTTAAGCATCCAACTTCGATATTTATATCTCTAAAATCTGCTTTTTTCCTTTTATTCAGTCTATAATCTTCATCTAAAGATTTGATTATTTGTTTTCTGAATTCTTTTGATAATATCATTTTTTAACACCATATTTTGCTTTAATCGCATCTACTTGAATTTTGTGGATCTTTTCTACAGCTGGCATGACTTTTTTCAGAACTTCATCCATTAATTTCTTGGAAATAATTCCGTCCATTTGTAATAAAGAAACTTCTCCAGTTCTTGGAATAACTGCAAATGGAATGTCTGCTACTTCTTCGCCTTCAAACGCTTCTTCAGAATAATCTAAATCAACTAAGACTTCTTTTCCGATTGTTCCCATTGCAACAGCAACAACTAAGTCTTTCATTGGAATTCCTGCGTCAGCAAGAGCCATTGAAGCTGCACAAATTCCTGCACATCTTGATCCTGCATCTGTTTCTGTTAATTCAATATAAACATCTACACCTGAGTTAGGGAATTTTTCTAACATTACAACAGGTTCAAATGCTTTATTTGTTACCATTGAGATTTCTTTACTTCTTCTACTTGGGCCAGGTCTTACTCTGTCTCCCATTCCTGAGAATGGTAACATATTGTAATGACATCTTAATAGACCTTTTTGAGGATTTTTTAAGAATCTTGGGTAAATGTCTCGAGGACCGTAAACTGCTGCGTATGCTTCAGTGTCCCCAATTTTAAAGTAAGCTGAGCCTTTAGCGTTATCAATTACTCCAACTTTTGCAGTAATAGGCCTTGCCTCATCTTGTTTTCGATTATCTTTTCTTTTAAATACCATTTTTTTAGTACCTACATTAATTTGAGTTGTTCATCAAGGAACTTCTCAATTTCTTCTGTTAATCCGCTTTTATGTGATTCCTTATCGATCTTTTCAATTGCTTTAATTGCAACATTGATTCCTTTAGGATCTCCACTTACCCAGATTAGACCGTTTTGACCTACTGAGATTCTACAATTTGTTTTTTCTTTTACAATTGTAATCATAGAAGCTTTTTTGCCAATAATTCTTGGCACTTTCATTGGACTAACTTCAATTAATCTTCCGTTTTCCAATTTGTTTAATTTTGGTTCTCTCATTGTTAAATCGAGTAAACCGTTTGATGCTACATTACAGATTTTAGCCATAACTAAATCTCCTAAATCGTAGTACTTAGTTAAGTCAGCTCCTCTTTGAATGTAATCTGAAGAACCATCTTTTAATGTAATCATTGCTCTAAATGGAAGTTTAATATCGACCATCCAGCCTTTATTGTTTATTTCAACAATTGTTCCAACAACAACATCGTCTCTCTTTGGAATATATCCACCATTTGTTGGAATTAATTTAATTATTTTGTTGGAGATGTTTACAATTCCGACTCCATTTGCGATAATTTTATCGTCTTCTCTTCTTGTGTTTCCTCCAGGTAAGAAGTCTAATCCTTCTGCCATGACTTCTCCCGGCACAACTATATCTTTATCTTTTACTAATAGTTTTCCCATTTTTTAACCTCATTGTTTAAAATTTCAATTGAAATTTCGTTATTTATCATTAATTACTTTTGTTTTTACAGTTCCATGAGTTAGGCTATTTAATTTGTCAAAGAAATCATTCTGCAATCCTGCAGGTACTTTAACATGTGCCATCAATGAACCGTCATTCATCCAATCTTGTGTAATGATTGTTCCAAAATTCTTTAAGATTGCATATGATTGAGGTGCGTATTTTGCATCAATTATTGCTTCTAGAATTCGAATTTCATACTTGATTGGTAAAATTGTCATTAATTTTTTTACTACTTCTGACACTTGATCTTCAGCTTTTTTGAATTCATCAATTTTAATTTTTGCTTCTTCAATTGCTGATTCAATTCTTTGTACTGGGTGAGGAAGATTGTTTTGAGGGTTGATTGCATTTGTATGAATCATATTAATTATTGTTTTTTTCTTTTTATCCCTCATTGACTTTCTATATTCACCAGAAAGTTGGATTTCTCCATCTCGAATTATTTTTTCAGCAACAACATTTGTATTAGTTGTATCAAAAAACTTTTCGATCAATTGTTCTGAAGCTTGCATTCCTTTTTGAGCGTCAGTAAAAATTAATGGGCTGTGGATTACTTCGTGCAAATTAACTTCTTTTCCTTGTTTGAAGTCCATTGCTAAATCTGGGTCTATTACAACTTCGAAACTATAACCTTCCTTTTTTAATTTGGCAAGGTTAATTTCTATTCTATGCTTTTCCCCTTGTGTTAATCCTATGCTCATTTTTTCTTAATTTTCTCAATAAATTTCTTCAATTCTTCTTTTGTGAATTTTGAAAATTTAGGGTTGTCAGCTTTAATGTAAGCTCCGTCTATTCTGTCCATATCAATTACTTCTTTTTCGAAGATTTTTGATAAACATTTTAGACCTAAAATTACTCCTTCTTCAAAGTTCATATCTACTTTGTAATTTTTATGAAGAAATTCTTCAATTACTTGTTCTCCTTCTCCAATTACTGAAGCTCTATATTCAAAGTAAATTCCAGTTGGATCTGTTTCGAATAAAACTGGTTTATTGAATTGAACTCCTCCAATTAGTAAGGACACTCCAAATGGTCTTAAACCACCTGATTGTGTGAACATTTGTTTGACATCAGCGATTCTCTTTACAATTGGTAAAACATCAATTGGTGAATCATATGTCATTCTATTTTGTTGAGCTTTTACTCTTGCTTCTTCAATTAATACTCTGGCATCAGAGATAATTCCTGAAGCTGTTGCTCCGATGTGATCATCAATTTCAAATATTTTTTCAACTGATTCTGGCACAACTAATTTATCAATTATTCTTTTGTCTGCTAATAAAATTACAGCATCTTTAGTAACAATTCCTAAAGCAGTTGATCCTTGTTTAACAGTTTTTTTAGCGTATTCAACTTGTAGTAATCTCCCGTCTGGAGAAAACAAAGTTATTGCTCTATCATATCCCATTGTTTGATGGAAATCTTCTTTCATTTTATATCACCCATATACCCCTTTGCTTTTTTTAAGGTTCCTGATGTTTTAATACTTTTAAATATTGCTTTTTTATCTTTTATTTTTGTGATCATTAACATTGCTGCTCTAATTTCATCTGTATAAGTATGGTTTACTTTTAAGATTCCATTTTTCCCATTAATTAGGATTACTTGTGGAGCTGCATTTGCAATTCCTAGTGTTCCAATGAAATTTTCAATGGCTACGAGTATGTCTTTCTTCTCAAATTTGACATTTGAGCTAAAAACAATATATCTTTTCTTTTCCTTTAATGTAGGAAGTAATGGTTTCATTCTTTAAACCAAGAAGTCAGCTTCTGCTTTTCTTCTCTCTCACAACTGTAAAGATTAAGTAATTATATTTAAATGTTAGGGTAAAAGGGAGTTAGATTTATAAATTTCCCCTCTTTTAAAGATAAAATGATAAAACTTCCGAGTTCCGAAGATGGGTCTAGACCTATTCCAGCTAAAGATGAAAGAACTATTATTCCATTTCCTTCAGCTTCTGGAGAAGGGCCTGATGAAAAAAGACCTGGTTATGGAAATAATGGAATTCAAGAAGGTCCTGATAATATACTTGAAGTTCAAGAAGCTCCTTATGATGATAGATTAGAGGAGAAAGTAACTGGTTTAAGAAGAACAGTTATTATTCCTGGTCATGAAGGAAGAAATGATATTGCACATACTTTTTCTGGTTCTAATTATGATGGGGCTAGAGTTTTAAGATCTACAAAGCAGGTAATTCAACCTGTGAAGGAAGGAACTTTTTGGAGAATACTTCCCACTCCTTTTGATGGGACATTATCTCTTGAAGATCTTGATTCTTTATGTGCTTGTGAAAATGCTGAATCTCCGAGTGATTCTACTTTAATTAGATTGGGTCATTTGAGGTCTATAGAGACTTTAGGATGTAAAATCTTAACATATTTAGGAGCAGATCACACTTATGTTGATACTCAGGATAGGCCTATTGTAGTTAAAATGGATCCTGCTTATTTTGGTTTGTCTGGAAAAAGATTATTTTCTGCTTGGCATTATGAACATTTTGATAGAGAAGATGAAGGGCTTTTATTTTCAGCTCCATTTGAGTTATGTCTTCGTGGAAGATTAGAAAATGATGTTATACAATCAATTGAAGATTTGAGATTTAGTGTTGAAGGTCCTATACAAATCAGTTCGCATGAATATACCTTAATTCGTGGCACAGTTTATGAAAGAAATAGAAGCATAATTGAAGGGCCTTCTAAAATGGAAAGTATTGAGAATGTAAGAACTCTTCTTGAACTGACAGAGAGTTAGATTTATAAAATATTATTATTTCTTAAAATTACAATGAGTGAAGATGAAACATTTTATGGTGCTTTTGGTACTGGCGATAATGGTCTTAGAATAGTAGATGGTGATTCGCCATATAGTAGTTCTTTTATTAGTAATAAAGCTTTAGCAACTGAAGATTCTGAAATATCACTTGATGAGAAATTAACAAGAAGATTTGGAGATATTGTTTTTGATTATTTTTGTAATGCGATGGAAGATGCAGGTTTATCTTTTAAAGAAGAGTTAGTATCTGGTTCTTATGGGGTTATGCTTGATTTAGGGCATGGTTCAAATATTATTTTAAGACGATATATTGATGGGGATAAACCTTTTTCAGGATTTATAAAATATACTCCTGCATTTGCTTTACATGGACCGAGTTGGGAGGTCCCAAAAACTGTGTTTTTGGAAGAACCTGGTCAAAGTTTATTGGCTAATTCTTCACTTGAAGAAAAATGTTTTTGTGGAAGTATGGATGAGAGATTTCCAGATTTAAAGGCTTTTGTTAATTTTGTAATTCAAGCAGAAAAACAGATGAGAGAAGTTTATCGTTTATAATTTTTAAATAATTTCTTCAACATTAATCAAACTTAATTTAAATTCATAGCTGTCTTCAAATCCAATTCTAGGACAAGCTGTGTTTACCCAAATATCAATGAAATTGAAGTTATTTAGTTGTTGGTAATCAATTGTGTCAAAGACGAATTTATAGAACTTTTTATCTGGATACTTTTTGATTAATTTGTTAATGTCTCCGTATCTTTGACCTGGTTTTTTAGAAATTATGACTCCAATTGTATTAGAATTTAAGAATTTTAATAGCATTCCTTTTTGTCTTTTCTTGTATTTATCTAAGGATACTACTTTACTTAATTTTTTATTAAAAGGGTTAAATGTAAAAATGTTACCTTCAAATTCATTTCTTAATTGCCAGGCGTGGAAGTTTCCATCTCCAATGTAAAGTAGATTTTTACAATTGTTTTTTATTTTTGAGCAGCCTAAAACTTGGCCTTTGTATGTTGAATTATTGGTTTTGATTAATTTACCTTTAGTTTGTTTTTTGATTTCTGGAATTAAATCTATGAATTGAATAGATGAACCTATGCAAATGTCTTTAGGTAATTGTTTAATTTGAGCAGAATTTAACTTAGCTTTGCCAATAAATTTACATTCAAGGAATTCTACTTTCATAGTTTACTTAAAAATGCTATTAATTAAATACTTTTTTATTACATATATTTTTTTATACTAATTAATTTAGGTTAAAGTAATGGGGGAAATTTCAGATTTAGTTGTTTTAGATTTTACTTCTGAAGATTTAGATAGAGCTGTTTCTTTAGCAGAAAGATTAGGTGTTGAAATTTATTCTTATGCTGATTCGGGAGAATTAGTTACATCACTTGCCACTCCTGAAGAAATCTTATATGTTGGTTTTGAATTAATGGTTGGAAGAACAACTTTAGAATATTTTAATTTGGAAGGAAGACAATTTATTGCTATAAGATATACTGGAGATCCAATTGAAACGAGGCAAGATTATTTTAAAAAATTTCTTTCGGAATATAACCTTGATTTTTTAGAGTTAATAACTGATAAACATTTAGAAGAACAGGCTTTTATTTTTGGTTTAGAAGGACCACTTAGTATCTCTTCATTTGGTCTTATAGCAGATCGAATTGAAGATGGTAGTAATTATATTTCAGAGATTACACTTATTTCTAAATAAAATTATGTGAAAAAAGAATCTTAATTTTTCCAAAAATATAAATACCAAACTGGTTCTATGAAATAAATGCCAGAACTAAAGAAAGTATTAACATTTAAGACAATACTTCTTATTACTATTAATTCTATTATGGGTACTGGTATTTTCTTTTTGCCTGCTGTAGGTGCTGCTGTTGCTGGTCCTGCTAGTATTTTATCGTGGGTGATTTTATCTTTTATTGCTATTTATATTGGAATGTGTTTTGCTGAATTATCTTCAATGTTTCCTGAAGCCGGAGGGATTTATGAGTTTTGTAAACAAGCTTATGGTAATTTTTGGGCCTTTATGGTTGGTTGGGTTACATTAATTGCTGGAAATGTTACGATTGCTATGTTAGTTGTTGGTGCTATTCAATATTTACTTCCGATTCATGCACCTGTTGTGAAGATTTTATTATCGTTATTTTTTGTAATTGTTTTTAATGTTATAGCGTATAAGGGAATGAAAACAAGTGCTGTTATGCTTACTGCTTTTTCCTTAATCACAGTTGGAACTTTGCTTGCTTTAATTATTCCTGGATTATTCTCGATGAAGTTATCGAATTTAACGCCATTTTTTACATCAACAAAAGGATCGATATTTGTTGCTATCTTCTTTATAGCTGAAACTTTTTTTGGATGGGAGACTGCTACTTTTTTAGCAGGAGAAACTAAGGATGGGGAAAGAGTGATGCCTAAGGCATTAATTTATTCTACAATTATTATTGCTATCATGTGTTTACTTTTTGTAATAACTTCTTTAGGTGTAATTCCTTGGGAAACTTTTGGTGCCTCAAGTGCTCCTTTAAGTGATCTTGGACGAGTTTATTTAGGTAATGCAGGGGGGAGTATTTTTACAATATTAGTTTATTTATCTATAATTGGTTCAGTTGCTGGTTGGATTGTTTCTGCGCCAAGACTAATATTAGCAATGGCTAAAGATAAGTTATTTTTAGGTCAGTTAGCTAAAGTTCACCCAGTATATAATACACCTTATAAAGCAATTATTTTTCAAACAATTGTTACTTCTATTTTGATTTTTATTGGAGCTGGGTCATATAAAACACTACTTGAGTTATTAGTTCCTTTAGTATTAGTTATGTATTCGGCTGTATTGATTAGTTTAGTTGTCTTGAGATATACTAAACCAAATATTAAGAAATTCTTTAAAGTTCCTTTTGGAAAAATTGGGCCTATTTTAGTTGTATTCTTTAATATATTTTTATTTATTATGTGGTTTACTCATTCACATGAATCATTAAGATATGTAAAAATTGGAGCATCGATAACTTTAATTGGTATTCCTATGTTTTTCTTAATTGAATTATATAATGATCCTAGGATGATTAGAAAGATTAATGATTTCTTTGCAAGATTTTCAATAATGTTTGAGAAGTTTTCTTTACCTAAGTTTGTTATTAGGGAAGTGTTTGGTTTACTTGGAGATATTAAGAATAAATCTGTATTAGAATTTGGTTGTAATGAAGGAGCTTTAACTTTAGCTCTTGCTGAGGAAGTTGGTCCTTTAGGAAAGGTTTATGCTACCAATATTTCATCAAAAGAGTTAGAAATTACTAGAAAAAGACTTGCTAAAGAAAAGAATGTTGCCAAAGAAGTTTATTCAGATGTTGAATTAATTCTAGATTTAGAACACACATCAAGAGTTCATCCTTCAATAACAGATATTGATGCAGTAATCTCTGTTGGTTCTTTATCATATTTAACTCATTTTAAGAAAGTCTTGAAGGAAATGAATGAATTACTTCCTGAAAGAGGAAGGATTTGCTTAATTGAATATGTTAATTATTTACATGTTTTGCCAGATGCTGAGTGGCTAAGTGATGAAGAAGAGCTAAAAAAGATCTTTAAAGATCTTGGGTTTTCTATTCAAATAAAGAAGAGACATTGGTTATTTTGGGACTATTTGTTTATTTATGGTATTAAAACTCATGAAGATTTAATTTTTGTTTAGAAATGATAAAGTATTCTGAAGCTAAGGAAGAAGATATTTTAGGAATGATTCAGGTAATGAGAGATACTGGTTATGCTGATTTAAGGTATGGTAAGAAATCAGATTTAGAGATTAAAAAGATTATATTAGCATCTGGTTGGACTTTTTTGATTTGTTATGAAGAAAATCCAAAATTAATTATTGGATATTTTATTTATTCTTCTGTTAAAGAATGCTTTGAAGAGGAAAGAGAGTTTATTTCTTTTGATAATAAATATGCTGCTCATAGAGGTATTGGAATTCTTAAGAAGTTTCGTGGGAAGAAATATGGGAGGGGACTAACTGAATATGGTTTAGAAAAAATAAAAGAAAGTTATCCTGGGATTTATGCTGATGTTGCCTCAGATAATCATATTTCTATAAACTTTCATAAAAAACTTGGTTTTGAGACATTAGGTGAGTTTGAATCTAGTTTTAGAAAAGAAGGCGTTAAAAATATAGTAATTGTAAAACATTTTAAGAAAAAATAGTTGGTTTATCTTGAAGAATCAGCTTGTCTTTCGATATCCTTTTTCTTTTGAGCTGCAAATGATCTTGTGTTATTATCATAAGCACCTAGGATTTCTTCAGCTAAAGCTTGGAAAGCAGGAATTTTTTTACAGAATGATTTTTCGTATGCTCCTTGAGTGAACCATCTTAAAACTAAATCTACTCTTCTTTGAGGAGCACATTCAACTGGTTTAGGGTAACGAGCACCACCATATTCAATAGTAACAATTTCTTCTCTAGTAGCAGCATTTTCAATTGCTTTAACTAGAACTTCAATTGGGTTCTTTTTGGTTTTATTCTCAATGTATTCTAAAGCTTTCTCAACAATATTATATACAGTTGTTGCTTTACCAGCACAAAGTCCTGAGGAATATTTGTGTTTTTTCCCTTTATGTCCAGGAATCATTAATTTGTTGATTAATCTTTCGACAATAAAAACATTTGATTTATGAAATCTTTGTCCCGCATATTTTGCTCCTGTTTTAGGAACATATCTAGGAGAAGTAGAAATATATCCTTGTAGTCCAACATCGTTTACTTTAATGTCTTGTGTACTCCATCTGTTAAATGCTTTGATTTCACTCATATACACATCAGAATTTTGAACTCTTTTTTAAATCTTTTCTTTTCTTAGCACAAGTTTTATATAAAAAATGGGTTTTTACTGGCTTATGGTCTCATTGTCCTCAAAAAAGAGAATAGAAGATTTAAAGCAAAAAATTGCTCTTTGTGACAGTTTTATTAAAAGAGAAATAGATATTGACTTTTATCAGAACCAAAAAGCATTATATGAGAAAATGCTTGAGAGTACTGAAAAAAACAGTAAGTATATGTTTAAGTCAATAACGGTTGTGATTTTTATTTTCTTATTTTTACTTTTATTTGTTTTAGTATATTATATATTAAAGCAGTTAATCTGAGGATAAAGAATAGAAAAGTATAAATAGTAGTTACTCAACAATAAGGTAGTTACTAAAAAATAGTATAGGTGAAATAGATGACTGATGACGTTCCAAAAACAATAATTCTCTCTTTATTAATTTTAACAATATTAATTTCTGTTATAGGGACTTGGACTGTTATGGACAGATTGAATAATGTTAAGGTTCAATATGTGAAAACCTCTCCTGAAGAAAGTGTTTCGGAAGGAAGAGTAAAATTAAATGTTATAAATCCAGATGGTGGGGATATTGAAACTTCTACCGCAACTGGTTTAATTACTTTGGGATATGAGGTCCCATAGGAGGATAAAAGATGGTAGAAATTCAAAATAAAACACTTGCTGGTTTAATGGTTGTAGCTATTGTTATATCTTTAGTAGGAACTTTTGGTAGTATTAGTAAATTAAATCAAATTAACACTTTCCCTGGAATTACTGGAATGGGTGTTACTCATGGAAACGTTACGATTACAGTTTCTCAAAATTTAGATGTATCTTTTGTAGATGGAACTGTTGACTTCGGAACCGGTTATGTTAATCAATCCGGAGCAGCAACTTCTTGTACTATGATTGTAAATTATACTGGTAGTGTTGATACTAGATATGATGCAAATGATGCTGGTGGTTGTGGTGGAGACTGGAGTACTTTTGAAGAAGGTACTGAAGATGCTTTAAGAATTGAAAACATTGGAAACACTAATGCAAAAATTAATGTTACAAGTAATGCAACTGCTGCTACTTTACTTGGTGGAACTGCACCTGTACTAAAATGGGTTACTGAGAATTATGAAGCAACTTCATGTAAGTCTGGAATGGCACCTGCAACTTATCAAGATATAACTACTGTTGAAACAACTCTTTGTGATAATTTATCTTACTTACTTCACGAGAACTCAATCTCATTAGGATTCTTGATTACTATTGATGAGAATACTACAATGATTGAAGCTGGAGAAGCAAAAGTTAATATTACTCTTGAAGGAATAGCTGTTGCTTAAATGAAGAAAATAAATTTTTTATTTTTTTTATTAATTTGTGTTTCAATTGTTCCTTTTGTTTCTTCAATAAGATTAACTGGATCAATACACGAATTTGAATTTACTCCTAATTATATTAATAATTTCTCTTATGCTTGCTCAGGTAAACCATTAATGTCTGTTTCTATTTCTGGAGACCTTGAACCCTATGGGAAAGTATATGATTCAAACCCAAGAAGTGGTGAAAGAGAATTTATTGTTGAATTAGATTTACCAGAAACCTTACCAAGACCTGGGAAATGGTCTTTATTTGTGACTGCAATGGAGCTTAAGGCAACTAATAGTTTTATTAGTACAACAGAGAGTGTATCCTATCCAATTTATGTTCACGTCCCATATCCAGGGTATTATCTTGATGGATCATTAAGAGCAGATAAAATTGATGTAAATAATGATGCTAAATTGATTTTAAATTTAATTAATAGAGGTCAAAATAATATAACTGATTTAAAATATAAAATTAAAATTTTAGATGAATATGGAGAATCTATGGATACAATCAAAGATTCTTATGATGATCTTTTTGAATCTCAAGATAATATGGATATTCCTATTACAATTGATTCATTTAGTTGGACTGCCGGTAAATATTTCATTGAAGCTGAAGTGGATTATCATAAAGAAAGTATAATTCTTAATACTACATTATTAATTGGGGACCTTGAACCTGAGTTAGTTGATTTTACTCCTAGAACATTATTACCTGAGAGGATTAATGAAGTTGGAGTTGTTATTTTACCTAATTGGAGAACACCTCAGAATGTTTATGCAAAGATATTGCTTGATGGTAAATCAAAAGGTATAACACCAACAAAGAAGATTGGAGATTTTACAAGTGATAGATTTTTAGCTTATTTGGATACTACTGGTTTTGAAGAAGGTGAGTATGAAGTTACTGTAGAGATGTTTTATGGTGATGAGAGTAAAACTGAGTCAGTAAAGGTATTTATTGATAAAGATGCAAAATCTGTGGAGTTTGAGAAAACTAAATCTTCTGATAATACCTTGTTGATCTTTACAATTGTTTCAGCATTAGTTGTTTTAGCAGCATTAATATTGATGTTTTACATAGTGATAAAAAAATGAAAAAAGTATATTATTTTTTTATTGTATTTTTTATTGTAATTCTTCTTTTATTTTTATTCTCTTTGAGAAACCCTATTTTAGATACTCAAGTTGTATTTACTGAAATTGTAGTAAATGAAACTCCTGGATTAAATTTAGATTCAGATGCATTATATTTTGGGCAAACAACTCCTGGGGGAAGTGCTAAAAGGGCATTAATATTTGAAAACTCATATCCATTTGATGTAACAGTTTATTTTCAGATTAATGGTAGTCTTTCTTCTTTGGTTTGGACAAGAGAAAATCCTGTTAAAATTCCTCAAAATTCTTCAAAAGATGTAATTTTTCATATTGGCATCCCAAAAAACACAACTTTTGGGACTTATAATGGGACTATAACTGCTGTCTTTAAGCGACGATAAAAACACAAATTATTTATAGCCAAAAAAACTCTATATTAGAATGAAAAAGAGAAATGTTAACTTAGTTGTAGCTTTAAGCTTGTTAGTGTTTCTCTTAGTCGTGATAATTATTTGGTTTTCTACTCAATCTTTTGATCCAACTGGTCTTGCTGTCAGTGAAGAAGTCTTGTACGAACCAATAAGTGATTATGATATTTTTAATTTAGAGAAAGGGGATATTATTTCTGGAGTAAAAACATTTGGAGTAGAAGTAAATACTTCAAAATACAATTATTATGAGGCATTTTTAATTGTTGAAGGTAGGTATATTGAAATTGGTAAGGGAGATATTGAGGGAAAGATTTCTCTTGAAGCAAATACTAGTGAGTTTTCAAATGTAATTTGTGGTGTTCAAGTCTTATTAAACTTATTTGATCATGATAAAAAATATTCATTTTATTCTGATTCTTTTTCAATTGTTAATGATGAGGAAGTGAGCTTTATCAATGGAGAGAAAATAATTTTGAAATTAGTTTCAGAGTTTGGGCATCTTGAACTTAAGATGAAAAAGAATTATGAACAAATTTTTTATGAGGATGTAAGGTTTACAAATCAATCTGTTTTAATGAATGAAGAATATGAATGTGCAATTGATAATAGCTTTCCTGTGAGTATTGTTTTTAATACTTCATCTTTTAATGAGCCAAAAATGTTTTTGAATGATAACGAGTGTAAATCATATTGTAATATCATAATTAATGATGATGATTATTTTTTAGTTGAATTAATTGAGCTTGGAAATTTTTTTGTTGAAGATATTTTTGAGTTTGATTTAGAAATTTATAACCCTTCCAGAACTGAAAAAGAGTATAATGTTAATGAGGGTATTCCATTTTTTGCAACAATTACAGGGTTTGATAGTGAAATAGCACTTAGTGATATTGATTGCTTTATACTTTTAGAAACTGAAAAGCAAATGGAGTTAGTTGGTAATCAGTTTATGGCAACTGAATCATTTGGTAACACTGGATTATTTGATTATGGAGTGAGATGTGAATTATTTAGTTCAGGGTATAAAAAAGAGAAGTTTGGGAAGTTTGAAATAAGATGAAAAGCGGTTTATCTAAAAACAATTTAATTGCATTTTTATGTTTATTTATAGTCTTAATTTCAGGATGGTCTTATTTTATGACTGACTATTATGTTGCTTCAACTTCTAAAGCCATCACTGATGCTAGAGTTAGTCTTTGTTATGAAGAATTTAGACCTGAATTTATCATTTATAGACCAGGAGACTTTGAGACTAATATAAATAGATTCGAAGTTATTGAGGGGAATTATACGCTAAGGGGCTATGTAGTAAGAGATGGTGAAGTTAATGAAGGGAATATACTTAAGAATGTAAGTTATATTTTACAATCAAGTATTGGGAGTTTTGATGTAGGAGTTGGATATAGAAATGAATATTCTTTTTTTGAGTCTACATTTGATTCAACTACTGTGCCTGATCAAAATTGTAATTATATTGTTCGTACTCAGGCTTTTTTTAATAATTCGTGTACTTTAGTAGATACTTCTACATCTGATTTAGTCACTGTTGACAATATTCCTATTGAACCAAATTGGTCTAATTTTGCAAATAATATTACTACAAACTTTTCAGAGTTTTCAAAATGGAGTGTTCTTAATAGAGTTTTTATATCAGATGGAACTTATGGGAGAGTTTATTTTCCAAATAATTCTATTTATAATTTTGATGATATGGATTTTAATCGTTATATTGAGTTTGATGATAATTATTTTAAAATTCATAGGAACTTGACTTGTATTAAAAGTGTTTTAGAGCATGGAAAAGAGTTATTTGTTACTTTTTATAATCAGACTTTTTTATCACCTGAGCCTCAGATTAAAAATGGAGAGCTTTGGGAAGATTGTGAGGATTGTCAGAAATATTCTTATGTTAATGGTACATATCATTTGAAGATTTATAGGATGGGAGAATATCAATTAACTGAAACAGCTTCTTTAGATTTGGGGATTAGAGATGATACTGATGCTGCAAGTTATTATTCCAATCAAATGATTGGCTTTTATGCAAATTTAACAGATGAATGGACTTTAGAAGATTATCATAGTGATGAAGTAGATTGTAGGGTTGATTTTGACTTGGGTTATGAAACTACTACACCAAAAAGAATGGTTTATAATTCTACACATAATGCCTATTATTATGAAAGGAATTTTTCTAGACCTGGAGAGTTTTCTTGGAATGTAAATTGTAATGCAACTGCCTTAGAACTTGGTGAACATTTTGCATCTGATTATTTTGAAGTTAGGAATAATTATCCTTCTTTAGTTCATGATATTCCAAATATGTCTTATCCTGCAAATGCAATTTTAAATGGATATGATTTAGATAATTATTTTGAAGATCCTGATGGAGATATATTATCTTATGAAGCAAGCGACATTGCTAATATTTTAGTTTATATTAATTCCACTTCAAATATATTTACAATTACTCCTGAAACTAATTGGTATGGTAATCGAACTGTTGTTTTCTATGCTGAAGATCCTTATAATGGATCTGCCTCTAGTAATGAGGTTTGGTTAGAGTTTTTTGTTTTACCACCTAAAGAGCCAAGTGAGAGTTTTAGTAGGTCTGTTGATAGTATTCCTGCTTGTATCCCTCAATGGGATTGTGGTGACTGGTCTAAGTGTAAGCCAAGTGGTTTTAAGAATAGAAATTGTGTGGATAATAGAAAATGTAATATCACTATTGGAAGTCCTGATACTGCTAGGGAATGTAATTATAAGCCTACTTGTGAAGATAATATCTTAAATGGTGAAGAGACTGGTGTTGATTGTGGTGGACTTTGTCCAACCTGTGCTAGTTGTAGAGATGGGAAACAAAATCAAAGAGAAACAGGTATAGATTGTGGTGGGCCCTGCCTTCCTTGTCCAACTTGTTATGATGGAATTAGTAATCAAAATGAAGAGAAAATTGATTGTGGTGGTATTTGTGGTGCTTGTCCAACTTGCTTTGATGGGATATTAAATCAAAAAGAAGAATTAACAGATTGTGGTGGCCAATGTGGCTCTTGTGAGAAAGTATATTCTCTTGAAAAGCCTAGATTTACTGCTGCATTTTGGACTACTTTCTTAGTTGCATTTATTTTAGCTGCAATTTCAGCATTCTTACTTCGAGAAAGAATTATTTACTTTATTGATGAGTTACTCAAGAAAATTGCTGTTAGTTTTAGAAAATTAAAACCGAAAATTGAGGTTTTACCAGGGTATGTCTCTGATTATATTACTATGTCTTTAGAGTTAAATAGAATTAAAGGAAATGCGGATGTAGTAAAGTTAAAACAGTTTATTAGAAATTTACTTGTTTATGTAAATGAAGATGTTAATTTAGATAAGTTTGGTGTTAACTTAATGAATTCATTTTATTCTTCAAAGACTAAGAGTTTATTTCAAAGAATTTATGAACAATATAAAATTGAAAAAATTGAATTTGAAAGTTTAATTAAATCATTAGATAAATTAATGTTAATGATTTTGATTGAGAAGTTAATGGTTCTTAACTTTAATTATGAAACAATTTTTAGAAGAACTGCTGGTATGCTTAAAGACTATAGTGGAATTACATTTAAATTGTTTAAGAAATTAATTTATGATCTTTATTTAGCTTTACCAATTGATGTAAAAGGAAAAGTTTATAAGATTCTTGAGGAAATAGACCATAAGGGGCGTAAAATGAGGGAGAAAAAAGCATTAGCATTATTACTTGTTTTAGGTGCAATGTTTTTAGTAAGCTCAATATTTTCAACTGGACCAACTGGTTTTTCTGTTATTGAATCTGATTTTTATATTGAACAATTAGAAGTTATAGAAATTCACCCTGGTGAATCATTTAGAACTGATTTAGAGATTTATGGTGGAAATGCACCTTATGAGATTACTTGGAATTTAGATGTAATTAAGATTTTAGAGGATAATACAATTGTAGGTTTACCTATTGAAGAGACAGGTATTTATTTTGTTCAAATTCAAGTTAAAGACAAATCTGGAAATTTGGCTGAAACAATATTGGAGATAATTGTAAAATGAAGAAATTATTGATCTTAGGATTGATTATTATGATGCTTCCAATAGTCTATGCAATTGAACCTTATTTCGTTGATTTAGAAACTGGATCCACATTATACTTGACTGAGGATGAAAACTTTGAATTAATTGTTGAGGCATCTGATGATTTAGAAGATGTACCTGAATATCCACTTAGTTTTGCTCCTGGAGATATTACTGGAAATCTTCCTTCTTTTGAATTTTATAGTTATAATGATACTCATGGAATAATTAATTTTACTCCTGAAGATGGGGATGTTGGTTTATCATCAATTGTTTTAAATGTAGTTGATGAGAGTGAAGAAGTTGGGGGAATATTAATTCATATTTCAGTTAATAATACGAATGATCCTCCAAATATTACTTGGTGGTCTCCTGAAACTTTAAATTTTGATATGTATGAGAATAATTCTCAAGGATTTACTTTTAATTATTCTGCATCTGATCCTGATTTGCCTCATTTTGATAATTTATCAAATACTTATTATTGGAATGGAGTTAATGTTTCAACTGATGAGACTTGGACTTATGTAACTTCATTTTGTGAGGAATCATCTGCTGAAGTCTTACTTTTAGTTACAGATATGTTTGGGTTAACTGATTCAATTGAATGGACAATTGAAAATATTTTAAATATAAATAGAAATCCAACTTTTACAGGGGTCATTCCAACACTTACTTTTCCTGAAGATACAAATTTAACAAATAATTTTTCTTTGATTGATACTTATTTTAATGATTCAGACTTTGGATGTACAAATAGGCCAGACTCTCCTACTTTTAGTGTATATGGGAATTCCAATTTGACTGTTAATATAACAAATGGACCAAACTATA
>Ga0233437_1000993_pt1 | contig 56258 bp, 40 predicted proteins | sample SI_122_August201_FD_182714 | JGI IMG/M metagenome (GOLD analysis project Ga0233437, IMG submission 182714) | Seawater microbial communities from Saanich Inlet, British Columbia, Canada - SI_122_August2016_200_MG | ecosystem: Environmental > Aquatic > Marine > Inlet | place: Canada: British...
TTTTATATGTTCCTGTGCAATCTGCATAATCAAGTGAATGGACAAAAATAACTAACTTTGGCGAATTAATAAGTAAAGCATTTTATGAAGGTAAAAGTTGGTGATTGGGTTCGTTTTCTGAATGAAGTTGGAAGCGGTCGGGTACGGAAAGTGATTGATAAAAAGTTAGTTGAGATTCAAACTAAAGATGGATGGTCTATTCCTTATCAGATATCCGAACTTGTTGTTATTCCTGATGATCCTGATCGGGAACCATTCAGAGCTACGTCGCAGGCTGAAGAAGAGACTCATGAAGAGATAATATATCCTGATACACCAGTAGCCGGTGCTGAAGCAAAATTATTCTTATTAGTCACACAGGTAAATGAAGAGGGGTCTCATCTGAAAGGTTTGCAATGGTATATTGTTAATGATTCAGAATACAGTTTCATATTTGGATATTATCAGGTATCTAATAACGGAGTTCTGTTTTCTGAAAAGGAAGAGTTGGAACCAGGTACTAAAATGATGGTGCAGGAAAGTACATTAGCAGAATTATCAGATATCCAAAGAGTGCAAATACAGGGTGTACTTTTTAATTCAAATTCTACTGATGTTCCCCCTTCTGTAAATTTCTCAATGAAATTTGTTGTTAAGAAATTTTCTGCACCCGGTAGTTATTCAGAAAATGATTTTCTGCATGAACCTGCGATTGTTTTGGATATTTTTCAGACTCCTCGAAGAGAGGTGAGGTCATCAGAATCTCAAAGCATCGTTGATGTGATTAATGAAAAGGAATACCTGGATAACAGATTGAATCAAAAGCCTGTATATAAATCAGGAATTCGGAATGAGCCACCAAAAGAAGTTGATTTGCACATTAATCAGCTTGTGGATTCAGTTGTTGGGATGTCTAATCGTGAAATTCTCAGTATTCAATTGACCCGATTCACCACTGAATTGAATCAGGCAATTGCTGACAAAAAACAGCACATCATCTTTATTCATGGGATTGGTAATGGAACACTTAAGGAAGCGGTAAAAAAGTCTTTAGCTAATGATTATCCAATCTGCTCGGGCGAGGATGCTTCTTTTAAAGAATACGGATTTGGTGCAACGCTGGTTCGTATCAGACAAAATAAGTAATTTTACACGAATAGCAGGCCGTTCTATCGCTGATGAGAAATACTTATCGGAGGAAAGTCCGGACAACTCAGAGCATCATGCTTCTTAACAGGAAGGTACTGTGAAGTACAGTAGTGTAGCAGAAAATAACCGTCCTGATCTCAGGATAAGGGTGAAAAGGTGGGGTAAGAGCTCACCAGTTTTGATGGTGACATCAAAAGCTGTACACCTCATGAGTTGCAAGACCATGTATACCGGCGTTTTGGAGTTGCTCGTTTCAAGCCGGGGGGTAGGTCGCATGAAAACGGGAGTAATCTCGTTTCTAGATAAATGATAGAGTCCGCTTTTTAGTGGAAACAGAATCCGGCTTATAGGCCTGCTATTTTTTAATATATCTTCAAAATGGTGACGTTCGTCAAAAAGAATGGAACATCGACATGGTTTTTTAGTAAAAATATTTGTCTCGAAGTTTTTTTCTAATACTTTTGAAAATAAGATCGTTAAGATAAGATCAGATGAAGTTTAATTATTGTTGTTTATAAAAAAATTGGAAAGTTGGGGTTACGTTTTCATAAAGAACAGGATCAACAGATGATTCATTACACAGTGGAAGCCATCTTAAAAGGGCTGAAAAACAGTGATAACGAGTTGCTCAGGTACGTATACAAGAAGTACTATCCTGAGATAAGGTTCTTTGTAATAAAAAACAGCGGTACAAACGAGGATGCGAAAGATGTTTTTCAGGAGGCGCTAATTGTAATTTACAAAAAGTTACAGGATGATATGCTGGATTTAACATGCTCATTCAAAACTTACATTTACTCAGTGGCTCGGATTGTTTGGTTGCGACATTTGGAAAAAAGAAAGATTGCGACGAGCGAACTATCCGAAAATCAGATTCACATTGAATTGAATGATGGTTTGGATGGAAAGTTGGAGGAACAGGAAAGATTCAAACTGTATCAGACACATTTCTTGACATTGCACAAAGATTGTCAGGCAATTCTAAGAATGTTCCTTGAAAAAGTGCCGATGAAAGAGATTCAAAAACGTATGAATCTCAAAAGTGAAAAGTATGCTAAGAAGAGAAAGTATCAATGTAAAGAGATACTGGTAAAGAAAATTCAAAATGACCCCAATTATAAACAATTGAAAAATGAGCGTTGAAAACCACCAAGCAGAGTTATTTGATCGTTACCTGGAAAAGCGGTTAACTCTGGGCGAAACAAAAGCTTTCGAAGAACGACTTAAACAGGACCCGGATTTCAAAGAAGCATTTCGTCTCCACAAGGAAATCGATTTTGCCATTCTTGAAGATGATCTGGTAGCGTTCAAGCAGGAGCTTGATAATATTCATTCAGAATCTGGTATTGATTGGGATGAGAATGCCCCAATGCTGATAGATTCAGATGAACATGATGATGTTGAGCTTGCAATCAAAGAGAAAGATATTCTTGGTCTCAGAATGCAGCTCTCTCAAATCCATGAAGAATTTGACAGTTCTGTTAATGAGGAAACTGCTGCAGAATACCTTGGCATCGATTGGGCAGTGAAGAACCAGGATTCTAATGGTTTACATTCAGAACTGCAGAAATTTAATGATATGAGGGGTTTTGTTAATAGTTCTTCTGCAAGTGAACAAACTCAATTAGAAAAGGAAATTGACCAGGCTATTTCAGAATCTAATGTCATAGATTTTAGAATTAAAACAAGCCAGATTGCTAATGAAGTTCAACCTTCAGTGAAAACTGTGTCGCTGCAAAGTAAGCTGGTTCAAATTGCTTCAATAGCTGCTGTGATTCTGATACTTGTTGGATCTGGAATTATTTTCGGTCCTGATAAGTCTAATGCTGATAGACTGCTGAAGGGATCATCATTTGACTTCGCTGGGCCAGGAGACCCACGTGGAGCAACTGCAGAGACAAGAAGTTTTCAGCTACAAAGCGCATATCAGGAGTACCAGTCAGGAGATTACAAAACAGCTGCAAAACTGTATAACTTCATTGAAGGAGCCGGTTTAGGGGTGCCAGAGTCATGGATGTATTATGGAATCTCGCTTTATGAAACAGAAAGATTAGATGAGGCTGAAAAATATTTTAGCAAGGTTTTAATAAATGATGATAACTGTTATGACGAAGTCGCCGAGTGGTATCTGATAGGATGTTTAGTAAAGAAGAATGAGATACAGGAAGCTCAGGCACGACTAAATAAAATTGTAATACAAGCTGGTAAGCACAATTATAAAGATCAGGCAGCAAAACTACTTAAACAGATTCGTAGAATGAAATAAACAAATGATTCAAGGAAACAGGAGCTATAGTTTCACATTATCAGTATCCAAATTTATCAGTTCCAACCGTAGAAACGCTTCCTGATCCTGGAAATCATTAACACAAAACGCACAGTATAATTAGAATAAGTATACTGAAATTAAACAGATCCGTAGAATAAATTATCCGTTTCGGGCTGTCGCTTTTGCGACAGCCTTTTTTTTGTTCTGGATAAATTGGCTCACGAGTATTATAAGAACAATTAGTAAAGGTAATAACCAAGGTAGGATACTGCGCTTTTTTAGATTGATTTCCTGATCATGTCCCAGACTTACTAAACCAGCCCAAAAGTATGGATGTGCCATGAGTTTATCTGCTTTGCTCAGGTGGACAATTTTTGAGCTTCTGAGCGCTTCTGCAACTGAGGAGCCATTTTTCAAAGTTTGATAAAAATTATTTATAAGCTTCTGGCCGATACGATCATCTAAGGGCCATAGTGTTAATACGATACCCTGGCTGCCGGCAATTATAAAACTTCGTGCAAGACTCATGATCCCTTCCACGGCCTCAATTTTTCCAGCTCCTGTGTTGCAGGCACTTAGAACAGTTAAGGAAGCGTTCAATTTCACATTAAGGATTTCAGCGGCAGTTAGAATGCCATTATCAAGATTGTCAGAGCCTGGAGTGAAGGCTAATCCGGATTGTAAGGGGTTTTGTTCATCAAGAACTGAATGCATTGCAAGGTGTATGACATCACTATTTGTTGCGAATTTCTTAAAAGATTGTTCTGAAGCCATATTAGCATTAAATGTGCGGCTTTTGAATGATCGGTGAATGAAATCAATTTCCTTAATTGTACCGGATAATTCAGGAAGGACTGGTGCAAGGTCTTTCCAGTTTTCAAAAGATTGAATTAATGCAGGATCATAGCTGGGTGAATAGGCCAGTATATGCCCGACTCTTGATCTGGCAAGTTCCTTTTCAGATTGATAAGCCCAAAGAGTAGCGGTATAGGAGTAGCTTATTCTATTTTCAATTAGAAGATAGGAGAGATCTCTGAAATCGGTATCATTATTGAAAGAACTATCAGTGACCAGTGCTTCGAATGGCAAGTCTGCCAAAAAAACATCCGGTAGGATAATAATCTCTTTATCACTCAAATCAGTCTTTACATTGGATAATAGTGCTGAGTATAAGCCATATCCAGAACGAATATATTCCTTTACTATCTCCCTTGTGTAATCGAATACTGGTTGATTCATGTTTGACAACAATGCAGATTTATATTCATAGATCTCTGATAGATTAGATATAGTATTGTATTCTACATTGTTATTCGTGATTACTATCTGATGAAGTTTGTTCATTGCGGTAAAATATTGAATCATTACAGTATTGTCCTCAAGCTGATTCATTATCTCCGGTAAACTGATAGTAGTATTTGCATATTTTAGGCTGAAATACTCAGGATATTCACTATTGAATATATTGATTAAGCTGTCGATACTTGTTTGAGTAGCAATTTTCTGGGCTTGTAAGCTTAGAAGTACTTTTGATCCTGTTCTTGATCTTTCTATCTCTTCGTTTATGAGGGCATTGATTTCCAGAGATCGGGAGAGTAGGTCTTGTTCTTTTGTGGTAAGATCAGCTGGAATAAGTTCTGATTTGAGATCAGCTAATTGGATTTCAGTCCACATACCTGCTGCCTTTCCTTTCTCGCAGCTTGCAAATGCTTCATTAAGGAAATGTTGATCTCCATTTTTGCTGTATAGTTGGTAACAAAGATCTGTTTTGCGTTGAAATATTGAGTTTTGAATGTTGTTCAGTATTACTCTTGATTTGTGGTTATCAATTGTAATCCGTATACTATCAGTCCATTGCTCTGCGAGTTTTAAATGGTTTAATGCCTCGTAACCGTAAGAGATCTCACCTAAAGAATTGAACATCTCAATAAGATTTTGTGCCTTAAAGTCGATAACTTCAAGAAAGCGCATGGGATTCTGCCTTATTCTCCCAACAGGGAGTTGATGCCAATCTAATGACAAGGTTCTATCTGTATCTAGATAATAAAGAGCTGATTGCAGTAGTTCAAGTGACTTTTCGGAATTACCACTTTTCTTATAATGAAGAGCTTCCTGGACGTATGATATTGACAATAATCTGTTGCGTCTTAAAGAATATTGTAAGGAGTTTGTTATGGTTCTGATTTTATTGAATTCCTTTAAAAAGTCATCGGTTTTATTCAACTCAATCATAATACTCAGGTAGTTAATTGAATAGTTAGCCCATGAAATACTCACAGAATCTGCAGGGAAAGTTTCGAGTGCCTGAATTATAGATTTCTCAGCTAAAATGAGGTCTCCATTTGTTTGATAACTTACAGCCAGGTTACTAAGAATCAATGCCCGGCTATTATGCTTAAGTTTCTGAGCTAATTCTGAGGCTCTTAAATGGGTATTAATAGCTTTCTCTGTTGCACCAGAGGCCTGTAGAGCTAATCCCAGATTGCTTAAATGTGTAATTTGGTCCATGATAAGTTGATTTCTTGCAACTTGATCATTTTCTGAGGAGGTAATATTTAGTTCAAAATATCTATCTGATTCACTTAATAGTTCAACTGCCATGGAGAAATTCCCAAGTCTGCGATAGGCGTTTCTAGTATTTCCATAGGTAACGGGAATATATCGTGGTTCAATTGTATCACATTGAAGGAAATATGACAAGCCAGCCATATAACTCCCAACTGCATCATTTAGTTGTGTATTTTTTTTTTGTACTATTCCAAGAAGGTTTAGTGATCTGCCCAGAAAAGCTCTTGCTAAATCTGTCTGAGGATCCCAGGTATTATCAAATATTGGGGTAAACAGATTGATGAACCTTGTTGTATCTCTTTTACCCCATATTACTATACCCAAGTCATAAATATTATCAATCCAGAGCTCAACTGGCAATATCTTGCTGTTTTCTGAAGTGATTTTGTAAAACCGATCAATTATTGAATTGAAGTTCTGTGTATCTGGTGAAAGAATATTGCTGTTAAGTGAATCCCGTATTTTTTCAAACTCAGAGCTCACCTGATATGTATTATCAATTTTCTGTCCATGTGATTCGATGGTGTAGAAAATCAATACGATAACAGAGATAATTGTGATGGAGGTAAATTTTGACCGGAATACTGGTGAGATGTTAAACCACATTTATATTGCAATTGGGAGACTTAAGATAGGAATTATTTTTTCAATTCTTTTTTTTGATGGGGTTACCTTTTGATGTTTTTAGTGATTAAGGTATGGAAACTGATAATAAAACTTTAAAAATTACGGTAATGAAAACTTCAAAATTTGATCTGTTCAGCGAGAATGTTTTAACAATCAATGAAATGCTTAATGTACGAGGTGGTGATGGTGAAGAAACTAATACAACTACGTCAACAACAGAAGGCGAAGACGAAGATATCATTCTGTAATTTTTTTGGGACGGACAATAGTATTATTCCTATATTTCAGCAGGAATAACTAAATCTGCCTATGCAATCTTTCCCTTTTTTCAGGCAATTGGATGCAAAAGACTGTGGTCCTGCTTGTTTGCGAATGGTTGCAAAATCGTACGGAAAAAACTACTCAATTCAATCACTTCGGGAGCTATCTCATATTACCCGCCAGGGTGTTAGTTTAATTGGGATAAGTAATGCTGCCGAATCAATAGGTTTTAGAACTGTTGGTGTACGCATGAGCTGGAAGCAGTTGCTTGAAGAGGCTACTGTACCCTGTATTGCTCATTGGGATCAACGTCATTTTGTTGTTATTTATAAGGTAACTGCAAATAAAATACATATTGCTGATCCGGCCGTTGGGAAATTGTCCTTAAGCAAGAAAGAGTTTTTGCAATCCTGGCTGAGCACAAAACGAGATGGTGAAGATGAAGGTTTATGCCTTCTGTTGGAGCCAACACCTGCATTCTATGAAAAGGATGGTGATACGAAGGACAAGGGAAGTTTTAGTTTCTTGTTTAAATATCTGAGACCACATAGGAAGCTTATCATTCAGTTATTTATTGGCATGTTTGTTGGATCAATTGTCTTACTGATCATGCCGTTTCTTACTCAGGCTGTTGTTGATATTGGTATTGGCAATCAGGATATTAGTTTCGTTTATCTCGTACTGATTGCCCAACTGGTTTTGATTATTGGAAAAACAGGTATTGAGTTTATAAGAAGTTGGCTTTTGTTACATATTTCAACCCGGGTCAATGTCACCCTGATATCGGATTTTCTGATAAAATTGATGCGCCTGCCAGTTAACTTCTTTGAAACACGACTTACAGGGGATATACTTCAACGAATTGGTGACCATACCCGCATTGAAAGTTTTCTAACCAGTGCTACATTAGGTACTCTGTTTAGTATGTTCAATCTGGTGGTATTTAGCTTAGTCCTGGCTATATACAGCTGGACGATCTTGATTGTTTTTTTAATTGGAAGTGCATTATACTTCATATGGATCTTGCTTTTTTTGAAAAAGAGAAGAGTCCTTGATCATCGAAGATTTAAACAATTAGCTCTAAACCAGAATAGTATTATTCAAATAGTTGGTGGTATTCATGAGATTAAACTTAATAATAGCGACACAACTAAAAGATGGGGATGGGAAGCTATTCAGGCTCGTCTTTTTCGCGTAAGGGTAAAAAGTTTGAGCCTGACTCAATACCAGCGAGTTGGTTCAGTACTTATAAATGACTCTAAAAATATACTTATTTCTTTTTTGGCTGCAAAAGCAGTTATTGATATGGACATGACACTGGGGGTTATGTTTGCTGTTCAATATATTATTGGTTTTATGAATGCTCCGATTGAGCAGTTGATCCATTTTATTCATTCTGCTCAGGATGCTAAAATCTCACTTGAAAGACTATCTGAGGTTCACGATCACAAGGATGAGCAAACAAAGGAAGGTGTTATTATTCCAGATGTACCCATTGATCATAGTTTTCATATAAAAGAGTTGTCATTTCAGTATGAAGGCCCACAGTCAAAGATGGTATTGGATGAGATTGAACTTTTAATTCCGGCGAATAAAGTGACTGCCCTTGTTGGATCCAGTGGAAGTGGAAAGACCACCCTGGTGAAACTACTGTTGGGGTTCTATAATCCTGTAGGTGGAGAAATTCGGGTGGGGGATAGTCCATTATCTGCTATTGATCAAAAGGTTTACAGGGATAAATGCGGTGTTGTACTCCAGGATGGCTACCTCTTTTCTGATAGTTTGGCGAGGAATATTGCTTTAGGAGATGAAGAAATAGATATGGATAGATTGTCTGAAGCTGTGAGGATATCAAATATCAATGAGTTTGTACAATACCTGCCTCTTGGTTTGAATACCAGAATTGGGGCGCAAGGTCAGGGTTTAAGTCAGGGGCAAAAACAGAGAATTCTGATTGCGCGGGCGATTTACAAAAATCCTGACTTTCTTTTCTTTGATGAGGCTACAAATGCCCTTGATGCTAATAACGAGAAGCTTATCATGGAAAACTTGCAAAGCTATTATCATGGAAAAACTGTTATTGTGGTGGCACATAGACTTAGCACAGTGCAGAATGCAGATCAGATTGTTGTTTTAGAGAATGGAAAAATTGTAGAATATGGTACTCATGCTGATCTTAGTGATAAGCAAGGTGCCTATTATAACCTGGTTAAGAATCAATTGGAATTAGGAAAATAAATGACCAAGTGGGATAAAAATATTGAACTGAGAAGCGAGGAGGTTAAAGAGATAATCGGAAAAACCCCTTCGTGGCTTGTACGTTGGGGCACATTATCCCTGGCTGTTGTTTTAATTCTTTTACTGCTTATTTCTGTTTGGTTTCGATATCCTGATAGAATCAGATCAGAATTGACACTATTGAGTGGACAACCTCCAATGCAGGTTACCGCCAGAACTGATGGACGGATTAAATCTATCCTGGTTGAAGACAAGCAATTTGTTCATAGTGGGATGATTCTTGCAGTAATAGAAAGTGCTGATGAGTATTCTGCAGTGGAGCATCTCAAGCTGATTGCTGATTCCCTTAATCAATGGATAATGAACGCTGATATGCTGTCTGTCCAAAATTTCCTTTCAAGCGACCGGCTTGTTTTAGGCAGTCTGAAGAATGAATTAGCTGATTTAGAATTGCAACTCAGGAATTATTTGAATTATCTGCGAATAGGCAAGTATGAAAGAAAGGTTAAAGCTCTGAAGAAAGAGATATACAATTCTAATATGCATTTTCAAAGGCTGTTTGGTCAGAAACAGATTAAAGGAGAGGAATTAGAACTAGCTGAAAAAGGCTTTGAAAGGCAAAAAGAATTATTTCAATCAGGAGCAATATCTGAAGTGCAATTTGAGAGTGAGAAGCAGAATCTTAATAAGTACCGGTACGAATTTGGAGAAACCTGGACTGCATTATCCGCACAGAGCATTGATATTTCACGTCTTAACAAAACTCTTGATGATTATAAAATCAGTCAACAAGAAGAAGAGGAAACTGTTAAATCATTAATTGACCAGGCCATCGTTCATGTTCAGGGAGCTGTCAGGGAATGGGAATTGAAATACCTGCTCCGGTCATCAATTGACGGTTATGTCAGTTTTACAAGATTCTATAGTCAGAATCAAGTTGTTAAATCGGGAGACCATGTTATGACAGTATTGCAGGATTCTGACTCCATCCTTACTGGCAGGCTACTCCTTCCCATTAAAGGAGCTGGTAAAGTTAAGGAAGGGCAAAAAGTATTAGTCAGGTTTAATGAGTTTCCTCACATGGAGTTCGGAGTGGTGACTGGTGAAGTGGAGTCAATTTCATTAGTCTCAGATCAGGATCATTATTCTGTTGGAGTTCGATTTCCTAAAGGATTACGAACCTCTTATGATGTGAGTTTACATCCAACGCAAGGAATGACAGGTCAGGCTGAAATTATTACTCAGAATATCAGCTTTCTGGTAAGGATTGTCAATCCAATACGCGCTTTACTCAGTGAAAACCGTATACTGAATTAGAAGCTGACAGGAGCTTTAAAGAGGAGGTCCTCAATGTCTTCGCCAAATCTAACCGTTTCAATTCGGATAGTTGTTTTGAGTTGACCATTTGTGTTTTCTATCATATAGGGCAAAGTGATACCCTTAATAGTTCGATAATCTGAGAATACAGAATTTGCTTCCACGGGAAAACCATCGATTGAAAAGCTGGCTTCAGTTCGACGGATCAGATAAGTTTTTTTGTCTATGAAGAACTTCATGCGATTTCCACCTGGTTTCTTAAGAATTAAAACAAAACTTGGTGCAGTTGCAATATGATCTTCTCCACCATAACTAAGTTTGTATTTTAAGCCTGATGAATTCAATAGAACACCATCGAACAATGCACTCTCCATCAGCTGAGCTAATTCGCTCCCGCTTATTTCAACGGTATCCTGAAAAACAAAGGGGTTGAGCATCCATCCTTTCTCACCATCAAAAGCCTGTGAGATTCTTCCTTCTTCCAGATGGATATCCATCCTGTACAGATTAGGCCTTTTTTGCAGAATACTCACCTGCATATCTGATCCCATCTGTGATATGAGACCAATAGAAACCAGTGTACTGATCTTCTCGAGCTGTTGTATTCCAATAGCATCGGCATGTTTCTTAAGAATGGCTTCAGCCTTAGGGTCAATATTCTGAGCCCAAACTGAGGATAAGAATAGTCCTGAGATAGCTGAGAACAAAATCAAAAGACTTGTGAATTTCACAAGGTACAGTTTGCAGTAATTCATTTCTAAAGTACTTGTGATATTTCTTGTAATTTCCGCATTAGAGACTCTACCTGGTTCAATGGTAACATGTTGGCTCCATCTGACAAGGCTTTGGATGGATCAGGATGAGTTTCTATAAACAGCCCGTCAACTCCTAATGCGACTGCTGCTTTGGCCATTGGAGAAATATATTCAGGTATTCCTCCGCTAACTCCATGACCGGTATTTGGCTTCTGCAGACTGTGAGTTGCATCATAGATAACAGGAAATCCGGATTTTTTCATTTCAAGAACAGATCTGAAATCAACAACCAAATCATGATAGCCGAAAAAACTGCCCCGCTCGGTTAGCCAAACATCAGAGTTGCCGGCTTGCTGAATTTTTTGTGCAGCAAATGACATTTGATCAGGACCGACGAACTGACCTTTCTTTATGTTAATGGGTTTACCTGTTTTGCCAGCTGCCTCAAGCAAGCTGGTCTGGCGGCAAAGAAATGCAGGGATTTGTAAGATGTCAACGTATTCAGATATAAGATCAACTTCATGTGATTCATGTATATCTGTCAATACTGGCACATGGAAATTATTTCGAATCTTGTCAAGTATTTGTAAGGCAATATCGTCTCCCAATCCTCTGAAAGAATCCCCTTTGGTACGGTTGGCTTTGCGAAAAGATGCCTTGAAAATGTAAGGAATTTTTAATTTATCAGTAATAGACAACAATTCTTCAACTATCTGAATGCATAATGATTCAGATTCTACCACACAAGGTCCAGCTATTAGGAAGAATTGTTTGTCACTATAGTGCTTGAGTTGTTTAAGGAATTTCGACATAAGCTGATTACATATTAATACTTGTACTTATCTTTCCACAAGGTTTTCATCCTCGTTCTAATCTCTTTCTCCTTCTGATTCTCATTTGGCTCCCAAAGGAGGCTGCCCTTGATTTCATCCGGCAGGTAATTTGCCATCACAAAACTATTTTCATGATCATGAGGGTAGGTATATTCTTTTCCGTAATCAAGATCCTTCATAAGTTGGGTTGGTGCATTTCTAAGGTGAAGGGGGATTGGCAGATCTCCCGTTTCCCTGACCATTTTCTGGGCCTTTTTGATGGCCAGATAAGTAGAGTTACTTTTGGGACTTGTTGCAAGATAGATGCATACCTGAGATAAAATAATTCTGCCTTCAGGCCATCCAATTTTATGAATAGCGTCGAAGCCTGTGTTTGCCAGTAACAAAGCATTAGGATTTACGAGTCCGATATCCTCAGATGCAAATATCACTAATCTCCGTGCAATGAATTTTGGATCTTCTCCGCCCTCAATCATCCTGGCAAGCCAATACACTGAAGCCTGGGGATCAGAACCTCTCATTGATTTTATAAATGCCGAGATTACGTCATAATGTAATTCTCCGTTTTTGTCATATTGCGCCATGTTTTCCTGAATCCTGGCATACACTTTTTCATTGCTGATCTCCACCACGTCACCAGATTCTGCATTAATAACCAGGTCAATGATGTTGTAAAGTTTTCGAGCATCCCCTCCTGCATATTTTAAAAGGGCTTCCTCCTCCCGGATAATAATACTTCGTGTTTTCAGGTCAATGTCATTTTTAATGGCCCTATTAGCTAATTCAAGTAAGTCCTTATCTAATAGAGGTTTGAGAACATATACCTGGCATCGGCTGAGAAGAGGTGAGATAACTTCAAAGGATGGATTTTCAGTGGTTGCACCAATCAGTGTGATTGTCCCACTTTCAACCGCTCCAAGAAGTGAATCTTGTTGAGATTTACTAAAACGATGAATTTCATCAATGAATAGAATTGGATTTGGCCGATCAAAAAACTGGGTCTTCAATGCCTTCTGAATAACTTCTCGCACATCTTTAACTCCTGAACTAACAGCACTTAATGTGTAAAAGGGTCTGTCATGTTGGTTAGCTATTATTCGGGCTAAAGTAGTTTTTCCTACACCTGGAGGTCCCCACAGAATGAAAGAGGGTATCTTACCTGATTCAATGACCTGACGCAGGATGGATTTCTTACCGACCAGATGTTCCTGACCCACATAATCATCTAATGATTTGGGTCTTAACCTTTCTGCTAATGGGATTATCGGTGACATCCTGGATATTTTTCTCTAAAAATACACAATTCATGAAGAAGACCTTATCTTTACGCGCTTTATAGTTTTGAATTATCGAAGAGAGTATTTCATGATTAAACGAGCGGGACTTATAATACTTTTGTGTTGGTTGGTATTGTCATCAATGGGACAAGTATCCGGGAACAAATATATTCCGGCTGATCCTTATGTATTGACTGGCCCGAAACAGCATTTCTCTAAATACCTGATTGTATCACCAGGCAATCTCGGACCTAATGCACTTCCTGTTCCCAGGCTTTTCAACGGAAAAACAAGTAAGAAATTCCATTTTAATATGGAGTATGAATACTATTATAGTGATGGTGAGCAAACTCATGATGTGTTTACAGAGATTCATATTCCGGTAGCTGATGGAAAGATATCTCTTGATTTTATGTACGTACCATATGAATTCTACACTGTGGATTCTGTTACTAGCCGCAGTCGTCGAACTTTGTCAGGAGATGCTTTGGCTGGTAGTTCATTTGGTGATATTTATTTTGGCACTCATGTTCAACTCATTGAGAACCATAAATGGCTTCCTGATCTGGCTTTTGGAATGAGTTGCCGAACGGCTTCTGGAACCTCATTGGAGGATTCAAGATATACGGATGCCCCTGGTTATTATTTTGATCTGTCTATTGGTAAGACTCATAAGTTTGGTGATTCTCAATCAGGCATAAGATGGTATGCCCTGGGGGGATTTTATGTCTGGCAAACTTACCTTGACAATTATCCACAAAATGATGCTTTGCTTTATGGTGCCGGCCTACAGTTTTTGTTCCGAGATTTCTTCATTACGAACAGTATTCGTGGATACTCTGGTTATATGTATAATGGGGATCATCCTCTTGTTTATCGCACCGAACTGGGAATCAGGGAAGGTTCTGCTGCATTAATACTTGGTTTTGAGAAAGGGATACGAGATTATCCTTTTAATTGTTTGCGTGTTGGCATAAGAATCAATGGAATTTCTGAAGAGCTATGAAGCTTGAATCCTCACGACTTTCTCAAATAGTTTTGCTCTTGTTGATGCTGACGAGTCTTCTTCTTCATTTTAATGTTTTTAGTAAAGATCTTGTGGGTTTTCATGTTTGGCGACAAACTCAAACACAAAATACCAGTATAAGTTTTGCGGAAGAGGATGCAAATATTTTGAACCCCCGCCGAAATGAACGTGGTAATAGCGATGGAATATTCAGAATGGAATTTCCTTTGTCGCAATGGATTGCTTCAGTTGGTATCAGAATATTTTCAAATGATGTATTGGTAAGCCGAATTCTGAACTTCTTCCTTAGCCTGCTTTCCTTCTTAGGGATATATAAGTTGTTAAGAACTTTAAAGGCTACGGAATTCCAATCAGTTGCTGTGTCGGCATTTTTCCTTTTTGCTCCGGTTTTGTACTACCATTCATTAAATCCTATGCCTGATAATCTGGCTCTTTGTTTTTCAATCTGGGGCTTAAGATGGATTATGATTTGGTATTACCAGGGGGGAAAGACAAAGCTTATTCTTGGCGCAGTTATTATTGCTTTAGCCAGCCTGGTGAAGCTGCCTTTTATAATTTATTATCTGATTATTTTTCTTTTAGTGCTTTTTAATCGAACTGAAAAGGATTCATACCGAACTTTATTTGGCAAACTTTCTATTCTATTTTTATCATTAATTCCCGTAATAGCATGGTATGCATGGGTAATTCCCCAATGGGAAGGCAATGGTATTGTTTCTGGTATTACCAATATGAATTCTGAGCAGCGTTCAAATTTCTTGTATTATTGCTTCTATCATATAAGAGCTACTTTGCCTGAACTCCTTGTAGGTTTTCCTGTCATACCTCTGTTAATAATGGGGATCTGGATGGGCCTTAAAAACTGGAAACAATACTCACTACTAAAATGGACACTCCTGCTTTGCCTTCTGCTATTAAGCGGATTGATGGTTTTTGAAATGAACATGATAGAAAAAGTACATGATTATTATTTTATGCCCTTCCTGCCATTGCTTGCTTTGATCCTTTTTATTGGTGTGAAACACCTGACTCGACCAGGGCAAAAGTTAAATTTCAGAAAAGTAGTGCTTGTAGTAATTATCATTAGTATGCCCGTATACTCATATTTCAGAATTCAACCAAGGTGGGAACAAAGTGGTTTTAATCCTGATTTACTCAAATATAAAACTGAATTACGGGCGATTGTTCCTGATAATGCACTGGTGTTGGCCGGAAATGATGTTTCGCATCATATTTTCTTGTATTACATTGGAAAGAAAGGATGGGTATTTGAGAATAACTGGACTAATGATCAGAAAATCAGAAAGATGACTGAGGAGGGTTGTAGGTATATGTTTTGTGATTCACGTCACGTTGATCAAAATCCCAGAATAAAAGAACTCTTTGGTACGAAACTTGCTGAATATGGATCAATATATGTTTATGAACTAAAATTGCCCAAATCAAACAATTAAGTTGATATAACAGAAAATAACTATCATGAAGAAAATTGTTCAGATCTTTGTAATTGCCTTGCTGCCAATGGGTTTGTTTGCTCAAGGGCCCATTAGTTTTGGTCCCAAAATTGGTTGGAATACAACGCAATTATCGACTGATTACCATGACTACGTAAATCAACTGAAGAACGGATTCCAGGGAGGATTGTTTTTCAGCATCTATATGGATAAGATATATGTGCAGCCTGAAGTGTATTTCTCATTGAAACGTGGATTGCTTGATACCACTATCGGAGATCCTTCTGATCCCTATGGTTCATTAAATGTTAGTCAATCAATAAGTTTGACAACGATTGATATTCCAATGCTTCTGGGTTACAAGCTACTGGATCTGAAATTAGCTCGTCTCAGAGTATGGGGAGGCCCGGTTGCTTCATATGTTATCAATAAATCCTATGAATTAAGCCTTAATGGACTTGATAATTCGGAGATGATCACAAAAGAGGATTTCAAAGACGCAACCTGGGGTTTTCAGCTTGGGGCTGGTGTGGATTTGCTTTTCCTAACCTTCGATGTAGGTTATGAATTTGGTTTGGAAAACTTCATGAGGGTTTCATCACTAGATGATTTCAGTTTGAAGAATAATTTGTTCTACTGTTCTATAGGTTGGCGCTTATTCTGATTGTGATTCAGCATTCCTCTAATTCCCTATTTCGATAACAGGCAATTGAGTAAAATGTTTTTTAGTGCATGATGTTGATTGATCTGTAATGTTTGGACAATTGATTCGTCTTAAACATATAAATCTAATCATCTTAAAATGTTATCAAATTATTTCAGAATTGCTATCAGGAGCCTTGTCAGGCACAAAGGATATTCTCTGATCAACATTCTCGGTTTAACTCTGGGATTGGCGACTTCATTGTTTATTTTTCTTTGGGTTTATGATGAAGTCTCTTTTGACAAATTCCATGAAAATATTGATAATATTTACAGAGTTGAGCAAGATCAAGCTTATAACAATCAAATCTTTCATGTGTCAGTTACCCCCTATCCCTCAGGAGAAGGTTGGAAACAGGAGATCCCTGAAATTGAAGATGCTGCCCGATTTGCCTTTTGTGGTACTTTGCTTTGTAAATTTGAGGATAAACGCTTTTATGAGAATGGTATTGTAGCGACTGATTCAACGGTCTTTTCTACTTTTACTTTCCCCTTCGCAATGGGTGACCCGAATACAGCTTTAGTTGATCCAAATTCTATTGTTATTACTCACGAGATGGCCGAGAAATATTTTGGGACAGAAGATCCGATGGGGCAGGTTATTATTATAGACAATAGCCATAATTTTATGGTTACTGGTGTATTGAAAAAAATCCCGAGAAATAGCAGCCTGCGATTTGACTTTCTTGTCCCTTTCGATTTTACACGTACCCTTGGGATGTATCAGGAAAGCTGGAGTAGTAATTCTATACAAACATTTGTGAGATTAAATCCAAATGCTGATCCTGCACCTGTAGATCAAAAACTGGTGGATGTGTTAAAAGGACATCTCGACTGGAGTTCAAGATCAGATAGTCCTGATGAATATCGCACTAAATTCATGCTTAAGTCATTTAGTCGAATGCACTTGCATCAGTATTTCGGATTCAATCATACTGAGCGGGCTTATAGAAATGTTTTAATAATGGTCATTATTGGAATATTTATTCTGATTATTGCTTCTATTAATTACATGAACCTGAGTACAGCCAGATCAGCCAAACGAGCAAAGGAGATTGGTTTAAGAAAGGTTAGCGGGGGCTTCAGGTCTCAAATAATCAGGCAATTTTTAGCTGAATCATTATTGACCTCTTTTATCGCTGTTTTTCTCGCAGTTTTGTTAGTAGCCTTGCTGTTAGATCCTTTCAGCACGATCTCAGCCAAGCAAATTCCTATCGAATCAGTTTTCTCATTACCTTTTGTACTGAGTCTGGTCGGAATGGGCATTTTTACCGGACTGATTGCGGGTTTGTATCCTGCCCTCTTCTTGTCAGGATTTAAACCGGTTAAAGTATTGTATGGTGATCCTTCAGAAAGGAGAGGGAAGGGTATCCTAAGGAAAGTACTGGTTATTATTCAGTTTACTGTATCTCTTCTGCTAATTATTGGAACAAGTATAGTCTATTTGCAGAATAGCCATATTAATAATAAAGATAAAGGCTATACTTCTGATAATGTGTTTTATGTTCAGTTATTTGGTGATATGAATCGCTCATACTATCAAATCAGGGATGCTTTTTTAAACCTGCCGGATGTTAAATATGTTTCTGCCAGTAATCATCGTCCTGGTCGAATTGGGAGTAACTCTGGCGGAATTGACTGGGATGGAAAACCTGAGGATCTAACCCCACTTGTTAGCATGGATGGAGTTGATTTTAATTTTGTTGAGTTATTAGATATCCCGGTAGTTGCAGGAAGATCATTTTCGCCTGATTATTCTTCGGATTTGTACTCCGATTCAACCGGAGCATTCATGATAAATCAAACTCTTGAAAGAATTATTGATGTTGAAGATGTAATCGGAATGAACATGTCCTTCTTTGGTATAACAGCCCCTATTGTTGGTGTTATGCAAGACTATCATATTACTGCTTTAAGTCAGGAAATCCCTCCATTGGCCATAGTAGCAACAGATCCGGATTATTTACGCTTCATATCTGTTAGAATAACAGCAGGCGACCGATCTACTGTTATGCAGAAGCTTGAAAGCACCTGGAATGAAGTTATGCCTGAATATCCAATGGAATACAGATTTCTTGAGGATGATTTCGAAACAGAGAACAGAGCCAGGATGAGATTGAGTAGTCTCCTTTTGGTGTTCACAATTATTGCCATTTCAATTGCCAGTCTGGGATTGTTGGGTTTGTCAGCTTTCATGGCTGAGAAAAGAACTCGTGAGATTGGTGTCAGAAAAACGATGGGTTCCAGCAACATGGAGATAATTCAATTAATGGTACGTCAATTTGCATGGTTGATTATTATATCTATGATAATAGCTATTCCAATCTCAGTATACCTGATGAATGGATTTTTACAGGATTTTGCCTATCGGATAGACTTAGCTTGGTATATTTTTGCTATTCCGGCTGTATTTGTCTTGTTGATTGCAGTTCTGACAGTCGGTACACAGGCATTGAAGGCATCCAGAACACATCCGGCGGTATGTTTGCGCTATGAGTAAGCAGCCGTATTATTGAAAGTCCTTAGCTTTCAGGCGGATCTTTTTACCGGCTTTAGCTGTTCTTGTAATTACCTGGTTTTTGTAGCGAATCTGATAAGTACCTGTATGGTCGGGGATAATTGAAGCCTCGCTTAGTTCTCCCTTATTCCAAATTTGATTAACCGTGACAGCTCCCCGAGCTCTTAGTCCATTAATTGTTCCGTTTTCCCATTTCGATGGTAGTGCTGGAAGTAAATGAATTTCACCCATATGACTTTGCAGTAACATCTCAGCGATACCAGAAGTGCCACCAAAATTACCATCAATCTGAAAGGGTGGGTGAGCGTCCCATAGATTTGGGTAGGTTCCTCCTCCTCCATATTTTGTCTCACCACTGGGATCAACGTAGTTTAAATGCGAACGAAGCATTGTATAAGCGTGATCTCCATCAAGAAGTCGGGCATGCAAATTTATTTTCCATGCTTTAGACCAGCCTGTCCCTCCATCTCCACGAATTTCAAGAGATCTTTTACAGGCAGCTGCAAGAGCAGGTGTATATATCGGCGAAAATTGATTATCAGGATAGAGCCCAACAAGATGGGATAAATGACGATGATAAGGATTTTGATCCTCCCAATCATAATACCATTCCTGCAAATGCCCCTTTGATCCTATCTGGTAGGGGTAAATGCGTTCAAGAGTTTCCATAATCAACTCTCTGTATTCTTGGTCGAGGTCAAGAATCTGACTGACTTCAATTATTTTCTCAAATAGTCCGCGAATGAATGCAAGGTCTGAGGTTCCACCATACAGAGTTGCTCCAACATAGCCTTCACTTGTCTTGTATAAATTTTCAGGTGAAGTTGATGGAGCTGTAACAAGATATCCGTCAGGGCTTTCTGTTAAAAAGTCAATAAGGAAATCAGAAGCACCCTTCATTAGGGGGTAGGCATATGTTTTAAGCCAGGCTGTATCATTAGTGAATGAGAAATGGTCGTATAAATGTAAACTGTACCAGGCACCTGCCATTGACCAGTTTGCCCACACCGGATGTCCGTTCCCGAAATCTCCTACAGGATTTGTCATTGCCCAGATATCGGTATTGTGGCTGCAGCACCAACCCGAACAATCATAAAATGTCTGCGCTGTAATCTCACCTGTTTCAGCTAATCTTTGAATAAAGCTTAAAAGAGGTTCATGCATTTCTGACAAGTTAGTTACTTCAGCAGGCCAATAGTTCATTTGAGAATTGATGTTGGCCGTGAAATTACTTGACCATGGCGGTCTTAAATGTGGATTCCAAATACCCTGAAGGTTGGCAGGTATTCCACCTGGTCTTGAAGAGCTTATTAGTAAATACCGGCCAAACTGAAAATACAAACACTCCAGATCAGAATCCTCTGTTCCCTCAGAATATTGTTTTAGTCTTTCATCGATTGGCATTCCAGGTGCTATGGCATTATTGACTGATAAACTGACCCTGTTAAAAAAAGAGCTGAATTCCTTAATGTGATCGCTTTTAAGAGTGGAGTAATCTTTTTCAACAGAACTGTCCAATAGCTTGAGTGCCAATTTCTTTTCATTTTTCCCATCAAGTCCGGGATCCCTGTCAAAACCATTGTAACTCGTTGCAACAGATAAACGGATAAGTGCAGTGCTGGCATTCTGAATAATAATACTATTACCCTCAATTAACAATTCCCCATCAGATATATCTAAATCGGCAATTACCCTGAAACGCATTCCTTTACCGTTCTCCCCATATATTATTGTATTGGGTATATTGCCCCGGTAATTTGGTTCAGCATGTATTGGGGCAAAACCATCCATTATTACCTGATTGTCTGTGATATGTGATGTAAAATGTAATTGGGAATTCAATTTTAATGAGAAGTTCAATAATCCTTTTTCTTTGCTGGTACAATGTATTACTGCAACTTGGTCAGGGTGAGAGACAAATATTTCCCTCCCATACTGATTGTCTCCAATCGAATATGATATTTTGGTTAGAGCCCGGCGGATATCTAGTTCACGGGAGTAGTTATTGGCAGGGCTTTCATGATCAAAATGTATTTCCATATTGCCGAGAGGTGCGAAGGACTCTGAAAATTTTCCTTGTAAATTTCTTACTAATCCATCCGCCTTCTTATAATCCTCGCTGAAAAGAGCTTTCCTGATATCCGGCAAATGTTTGTATGCATCCGGATTCATATTTGCATCGACAGGTCCACCAGCCCATAAAGTAGCTTCGTTGATGGCTATTTTTTCATTTATCGGATCCCCGTATACAGTTAAGCCTATTCGGCCATTGCCCATGGGGAAAGCCTGTTCAAAGAATACGGCAGCTTGATCAAACCTTATCAGACGGTCATTTAGTTTTTGCGTATTACAAGACGAGAGGCATATTGAAATAGTTATGATTAAGAGTTTGATTCCCCTTTTTAAAGATCGGCCAGGTAAGTGTATTATAAGAGTCATAATGATGAGCGCTTATGTTTGGCAATTAAAGCTATTCATTTAGTACCGGCCACACGTTTTGCTAAACCTCTGAACAACCAGAAATGTACAGGTGACAAAACTCTCCAATATATTCTACCATAAATACCAGAAGGCCTGAAGGTTGTTGTTTGATGTAAAATTGCTTGATTATCTTTTGTGTGGATTCGGAATTCCAGCCAGGCTTCCCCGGGCAGCTTCATTTCAGAAAATAGCAACAGGCGTTTCTGACTTTTATCTCCTATAAGTACCCTCCATGAGTCCAGGGCATCACCGGTAATTATATTATCAGGCGATCTTCTGCCTCTCCGTAATCCTACTCCACCAATAAGTCTGTCCCAGTACCCGCGGATTTTCCAAACCCAGGTTCCATAATACCAACCGGTTTCTCCACCTATTGACCAGATTCGATTAATTGTCTGCTCTTCTGAATCTACAATAGTTCTGTGTTGAATATTATGAACACAACCATGTATCGGAACCAGAGTAAATTGATTGAGGCTCCTAAGTTCTGAACTGGATATTAAAGAGTCTTTCCAGCTACTTAAAACGTGGTGCTTAATGATCCTGGCAAGAGCCAGAGTAAGTGTTTTCTTGTAAGGGATAGGTTTGATATCCAGAATTTCACTTAAGTTGTTTGGCTTGCAAACAACATCTACTTTCATGCTGCTTACCAGATTAGCAGCAAGCTTATAGGAGGTTGAAGTGAGAAAATACAGCCAGTATGATGAGAACTTTGGAGTTATAAATGGGACAGTCCATATTCTTCTTTTAAGGCCTCTCGCTTCCGCATATCCTAATAACATCTCTTTGTAACTGAGGATATCAGGACCACCTATATCATATGATTTATTATACAGCTGTTCCTGGAGTTGTATTTTTGTGAGAAAAAATATGACGTCGCGTATTGCAATTGGCTGACATTTGGTTCTTAGCCATTTTGGAGCGACTAAAATTGGCAATTTTTCAACCAGATCGCGAATTATTTCAAAGGACGCACTCCCTGATCCTACAATTATTCCAGCCCGAAGCACAGTGCTTGGTACAGATGAATCAGCTAAAATGTCCTCAACATTCTTTCTGGATTTTAAATGGGTTGAAAGTTCCTTATCATTTACTATGCCACTAAGGTAAATAATCTGTTGTGCAGAAGATCTTTCAATAAGTTGCCTGAAATTATATGCAGATATTTGCTCTAGCTGATCAAATCGCTGAATTGAGCTCGACATTGAATGGATCAGATAATAGGCTACATCAATCTCCATTGGGAAATGGGACTGTGATTTCTCCGTATCAAGAAAGTCCCATTCTACTATTTCCACTTTCTCCTCAAATCCGGATGGTGTTTGAAAACGAGACTTATCACGAACGCAACAAATCACCGTGTGCCCTTTGGCCAAAAGGGTAGGTAAAAGTCGTTTTCCAATGTATCCTGTAGCGCCTGTGAGGAGGATTCTCATACTGCAAGATAGAAAATTAAATCATAGATGGGCCTTGAGTTCAGATTAGCACTTAGTTGTGTTATTATGGAAAAAGTGTATCAGCGGCTATTGTCTCCATAAGGATTATGTGGTCTTTTGCTGCGTTTTGCCGGCAGGCTTGCACTGTCCTCAGGACTTTTAATGGGGAGCTTGGCAAGTTTCTCCACCTCTATACTTGGAAACCCAAACTCTTCCACTACTTTACCAAGAATCAGATAGACTCCATATCCTTTGAACGGATAATGTTTAAGACTTTGAGGGAAATGGGTTGTGTCAAAAAATTCCCCACTCTCGTCAAGAAAGTTGGCAAAATGCATCCATTCGCGTTTGATAGTTCGCACATATTTGATCACAACTAACTGACCTATCAGCCTAACTTTCTTTCCCAGATGCTTACTGAGGTCTTTCGCCTTAATTTCCCCTCTGAAAGAGGTTTGAAGCAGGTCGAAATAGCTGCCTGTTATCGGGTAACCAAGAAGCTCAATTTCATCATAAGCATCTTCAATGCGGCTGCGATGCAGATCGGGAAGCATGAATTTCTTTCTTGGAATACGGAAAAGCTGATCCTGGAGTTCCTGCGAGTCTTTTTTGCCCAGTAAAATATGCGCTTCCCACAATAAGGAGCTCTTACTTTTTCCGGTAAATCGAAAAGCATTTATTCTGATAAGCAGAATTAGCTGTTGGATGCCCACTTTAACACGTGCAACAAAGTCATCAAGATCCAGAAAATCACCAGTATGGTTCTTTTTAGTCGGGATGTCTTTTCCAACCTTTTGTTCGAGTTCACTGATATGAATGAATCCCAGAAAGATATCCTTCCCCTTAATGCTGGTCTTATATTGAGAATGATTAACACATGGCAGGTGAATATTGGCTCCCCAGCGCTTTGCTTCATTAATGTAAACCCAGGTTGAATAAAAGCCACCAAAATTATTTATTACCGACACCATAAATTCCTTGGGGTAATAGGCCTTCAGATAGAGGCTTTGAAAACTCTCCACTGCATAACTGGCAGAGTGAGCTTTGGAAAATGAATAGGCTGCGAATGATTCAATTTGTCTCCACACTTCTTTAATAATCTCCTCCGGATAACCCCGCTCGGCACAATTGGAGAAAAAGCGATTAACAATTCTTTGGAACTCATCTTTTGAGCGATATTTTCCACTCATGGCACGGCGCAGAACATCAGCATCACTCAGATCTAAACCGGCAAAATGATGACATACCTTCAAAACATCCTCCTGGTAAACCATAACCCCATATGTTTCTCTAAGTTGTTCTTCCATAACAGGATGGAGGTATTCGAACTTATCCGGATTATGAAAACGGTATATATATTCCCGCATCATACCTGAGCGGGAAACACCAGGACGGATAATTGAACTGGCTGCCACCAGAGTCAGGTAATCACTGCAGTGCAGTTTTTTAAGTAAGCCTCGCATGGCAGGACTTTCAATATAAAAGCATCCATTTGTTTCTCCGGCTTTGAGTAGTTTCTGTACCCGCTTGTCATTCTTAAATTTCTCAACCTGATGTACATCAATTGATACTGCACGATTCTCCTGAATAATCTCTACCGCCTCTTTTATATGGCCGATGCCTCTTTGGCTCAATATATCAAGCTTCTCAAAACCAATGTCTTCAGCGACGTACATGTCCCACTGTGTGGTCGGAAATCCTTTTGGGGGAAGATCAAGTGCGGTATAATAGGTGATGGGCTCTTCAGATATGAGAATACCACCAGCATGGATGCTGCGAATATTTGGGAAGTCGGTCATTTTACGACCTACGTCCCGGATGGTATCAAATACTTGCCCCTGGTTTAAGGGATTGTTGGGCTCATCGATCAGGCGATCAATTTCTGATTTTGGAAGACCATAAACTTTACCCAATTCACGGATGATGGATTTCCCTTTGAAGGTCGACATAGCCCCCAACAAGGCTGTGTGTTTGCGGCCATAACGCTTGAAAATGTAATCCTGAACTTCATCCCTCTCTTTCCAGGAATAGTCAATATCAAAATCAGGCGGACTGGTTCGGCTCGGATTGATGAAACGTTCAAAATACAGATCCAGCTCAATAGGATCAACATCAGTGATTTTAAGACAATATGCAACTACAGAGTTGGCTCCTGAGCCACGACCCACGTGGTAGAACTGTCGTGACATACTGTACCTGATGATATCCCATGTAATCAGAAAATAAGCCGAGAATTCGAGTTGTGTAATAATATCCAGTTCTTTGCGTACCCGCTCCTGAGCTACCGGATTATGCTTGCCATAACGGTAGAGCATACCATCAAGAGTGAGTTTTTCCAGGAGCTGCTGATCATCTTTGCGACTACCCGTGAAGCTTTGCTTATTCTTTATGGTACTGAAATCAAATTCCAATTCACATTCTTTTGTGATCAAGCTGGTATTTTGCAATATTCTGGGATATTCATTCAAGGCCTCCCGGATCTCATTCCGGGGCCAGAATCGCTCGCCCGGATCAGCTGTCTGGTTTCCATTTAGTTTCGAAAGAAGGGTATTGTGATCAATTGCCCTGAGATTTCGGTGGAGAGTATAACCATCTGTATCAGCAAAGCTTATTGGGTGAAGAAGGATTAGTCTCTTCTGATTGTGCTTAAACTCTGAGCTGATGATACGCCGTACCTCACGCATACGTATGCCAATCCATTCATTATCTCGTAAGCGGATTTTCTGACGATTGGCAAATGGGTAAATAATATGGCAGTTATCTAATTTTTCGGGACGGTCAGGCAGGGGAGATTCATTAAGATTGGCTGCTGTAAGCAAATCATTAAGCTCTCTCATTCCCTCTCTGTTACGAGCCAGACCAACATATAAGAGCTGATCATCCTTCCTGAATTCAATTCCGCCAATTGGTTTAATTCCAGCATGCCGGCAGGCTTTTACAAAGTCAGATATCCCGGAAGAATTATTTATATCTGTCAAAGCCAGCGCTTTAATCCTTTGTTGATGCGCCAGCTCAACCAGATCTTCAACTGGTAAAGTACCGTATCGTAAACTATAATATGAATGACAATTTAAAAACACTTTTCCGTTACTCCGTTACTCTGTTACTCGCTTACTCCGTTACCTCGTTACTTATTCCTAAGCCCTCATCTTTCTGCACTCCAATTGCCCGCCTTATAGCATCACTTCCATACCGTTTCCGCATTCGATCCATAGCCAGATACAAGTTGACCTGCTCAGGAGTATCTTCGAAGAGATTAAGCTGCTGGGTGCCGTGAATTAAATTGCTGAGCCTTACGCCAATGAGTCTTATTCGCATTCTTCTGGTATACAGTCTTTTAAAAAGCTCCTGGGCTGTTTCAATCATGATGTGGTCGAAGCTGGTGTAGATGAGTCGTTTCTGCATAGTATGGGTGTCGAAATTGGCATACCTGATCTTTACTGTGATGCAGGCAGTAAGCTTCTCCTGCTTCCTTAGTTCAAAAGCTATTTTTTCTACCATGGTGATCAAGCGACGGTTGAGATCTTTCACATCAGTAGTGTCCTGGTCGTAGGTGCGTTCAGTACTGATGCTTTTTTGTTCCCAGTAGGCATGTACCGGGGTATGATCAATCCCGTTAGCTTTTTTCCAGATAAGCATCCCATTTTTCCCCAGTACATGTCCGAGCATATCCGGAGGGATATCACTCAGTGTTTTTATTGTTAATACTCCCATGGAGCGAAGAAGCTGATAGGTCTTAGGCCCTAACATGGGGATCTTCTTTATTGACAATGGATTCAGGAAATTCTGTACATCCTGTATGGCTACTTCTTTTTCTCCATTGGGCTTGGCTTCCCCGGTAGCAATCTTGGATACGGTTTTATTGACTGATAATCCAAAAGATATTGGCAAACCGGTTTCTTTGATTATTCGTTGCCGGAGCTCATGAGTCCAGATAAGTGATCCAAAGAACCTATCCATTCCTGTAATATCAAGATAATGTTCATCGATGGATGCTTTCTCATATAGCGGGGCCTTTTCTGCAATGATATCAGTGACCAGTCGGGATTGTTTACTATAAGCTTCCATATCCCCACGGATATAAATTCCATCGCTGCACAGCTGACGTGCCATTTTGATTGGCATGGCTGAATGGACTCCGTAAGTTCGAGCCTCATAACTGCAGCTTGATACAACTCCACGGTCAGACAGTCCCCCGATGATGACCGGCTTTCCTATTAGCTGACTGTTTATTAATCGCTCTACTGATACAAAAAAGGTATCGAGATCAAAATGTGCTATGATTCTGTTTATTTCGCTCACTGTTTAAATTGAATAAATTACCCTTGCTCAGGGTTTTGTTACAAATACCCCAAAAAGATTAAAATATAATCAAAAATCAGCTAAGAATATAATCAAAAGAATTTTTACAGGCAAAGAAATAGTCAGACATCTTAATGTTTTATTGGATTAGTATTGCTAACTTAAACCTCTACAAGAACTTCTAGCCGGCATTTATTATTATGAACACAATTCTGATCATTGATGATCAAGTCAAGCGACTTGCAAATCTGCAGAGAATCATTGAAGAAAAATTTGAAAAATGTACTGTGCTGACTGCTCCTGGCGGAGCTAAAGGGTTTGAGATTGCAAGAAGAAAAAAGCCTGATGCTATTCTTATTGATACTCAGATAGCAGATATTGATGCTTATCAACTTTGTGGCCAGATAAAGGCTGACCAATTGACTTGCTCGGTTCCGGTATTATTAATTACCGACCTGAAAACTAATCCTGAGTGCGGAGGAAAGATAATTGAGTCAGGTGCTGATACAGCGCTTTCCAGGCCTTTTGATCCAATAGAGGTATTTCTTCAGCTCAGGCTCCTGTTTAGGATTAAAGAAAAGAAGGATCACTTGCAGGGTACACCTGAAGCTGTGGAATCAGAGCTGTTGCAGAGCAGAGAACAATATAAATCAGACTACGATCGATATAGGTTAATGGCTGATAATTCACCAGATATGATGTGGGCGAAAGATATGGAGGGGCGTTTTACCTTTACTAATAAGGCCATCTGCGATAATTTACTGAATGCTAAAGATGTTAATGAGCCGATTGGGAAGGATGTGATGTTTTTTGTTGACCGGGAAAGAAAAGAGCATCCCGAAAACCTGAGGTGGTTCACCTTTGGGGAAGACTGTGCTGATTCGGATTCAGTTACGATTGAAAAGAGACAAACATGCCGGTTTGATGAATATGGTAATGTGTTTGGGAAATACTTGTTTCTGGATGTTTATAAAACCCCGCTATGGAATGAGCATGGTGAAATGACTGGAACGGTTGGGAATGCAAGAATCGTTACTAAAGAGAGGGAAGTTGAAAAAGCTCTTAAAGAGAGTGAAGAAATGCTTCGAAATATTCTTGAAAATAGCACTAACCTTTTTTATTCACATACGGTTGATCATGTAATCACTTATTTAAGTCCTCAGGTTGAGGAGATTCTGGGTTATACACAAGAAGAAGCTTTAGTAAGGTGGACTCATCTTGCTTCAGATAATCTATTAAATGAAAAAGGATTTCAACATACCGAGAGAGCGATCAAGACTGGGGAGAGACAGCCACCTTATGAACTGGAATTATTAAAAAAAGGTGGTGACAAGATATGGGTTGAAGTGAGAGAGTTTCCCCAGTTAGATGGTGGTGTCGCGAAATCAATTATTGGCTCCTTGACTGAGATAACTGAAAGGAAGCATACTGAGCATATTCGTGAAGTGATATTCAATATTTCAAAAGCGTCATTATCAAGCCTGAATCTGGAAAAACTGATGGCTTATATACGTATTGAACTTGGAACAATTATAGATACCTCGAACTTTTTTATTGCTCTGAAGGATAAAGACAACGATCGGATTACTTTACCATTCTTTGATGATGAGAAAGATCATTTGTCGATTTTGCCAGAGGGTAAAACCTTAACTAATTATGTTATCAGTACAGATAAACCCCTGTTGGTTGATTCATTTGAGAAAAAGAAAATGACTGCTGATGGTAAGATTGAATTGTTTGGCAGCTTATCAAAAAAATGGTTGGGTGTTCCTCTTCGTTTAGAAAATGAGGTTATTGGTGTTTTGGCAGTACAGAGTTATACCGATGAAAACGCTTATGATGATGCTGATATGAAGATGTTGGAATTTGTTTCAGATCAGATAAGTGTGTCAATCCACAGAAAAAAGACAGAAGAGGACCTGCACTTTGCCCTGAAGAAAGCCAAAGAGAGTGATCATCTGAAGTCTGCTTTTCTTGCTAATATGAGCCATGAAATTCGCACTCCAATGAATGGCATATTAGGTTTTGCTGAATTGCTTAAGGATCCTGATATTACTGGTGATGAGCATGAAAAGTATGTTAGTGTCATTGAATCTAGTGGTGAACGTATGCTTAGTACAATTAATGATTTAATTGATATCTCAAAAATAGAGTCAAAGCAGACTGAAGTTCAATATAACAGAATCAGGATAAATGAACTGACTGATGACTTATATCGATTTTTTAATCCTGAAACTGAGCGTAAAGGACTTCAATTGATTTTAAATAATAGTTTACCAGTTGAGAAATCTCTTATCAATACTGACCGGGAAAAATTATATGCAATTCTCACAAATTTGATTAAAAATTCGATCAAGTATACTCAAAAGGGCAGGATAGAATTTGGTTACCAGAGAAAAGAGAGTTTTATTGAGTTTTACGTGGAAGATACTGGAATTGGTATTCCTGAAGAACATCATAAGTCGATTTTTGATCGTTTTGTTCAGGCTGAGATGAGCAATTTTAAGCGTTTTGAGGGATCTGGATTAGGTTTGTCTATTACAAAGGCTTATGTCGAGATGCTTGGTGGGGAGATTTGGTTAATATCCGAAACCGGGAAGGGTTCAAAGTTTAGCTTCACAATTCCTAAATAATTAATCGCCTGGATTGAATAATCTGAATAATCCGAATATTCTTTTAGTTTTTAAGTATTCAAAGAATAAATACTGAACTTAAGAATGCCAAAGATTAAGCCGAAGAAAGTGATATTCAGACGCGAAGAAATAATGGTTTATTACGATTTAGTATATTTGTAAGCGAACTAATAATTACTAAAATGGATTTTCGCTGTAGGGTTTGTGATGTGGTCTTTCAAAGTTCCGGAACAAAAAAAGAATATGTTGATTCTATATACGGGCCTTGTTCAAAAGTAGTTGCCAACTGTCCAACTTGTGGTGGTGAATCTTCGGAGTTCAGAACTCCAAAACAAAAGAAATCTTCTTCATCCGGAGCTATTGCACCATGTGGTATGAGCCCTCAGGCTGCAGGATGTTCTTCTTGTAGTCAATAATTTGTATTGTACTAAGCCACATGCCTCATACAGTAACAAAACTGGTTTTAAGTAACAATTCTCCAAAATTAGTCTATCGATTTCCGTGGCTGCTTCGTCTTCAGCATATAGCAAGCTGGCTGATGACGCTGAGATTATGGTACTGTAGAAGAGAAAGCAGACGAATTCTTCTGAACAAAACTCACAGCAAAAGCTTTTTAGAAGCTGGGTGTGGCTCAGGTGAATTATTATTTAGCTTGTCAAGGAGATTTAAATCCGGAGAATTTGTGGGCATTGACATTAATGAAGAATCTGTAAACATAGCTGGTAAGTACTGCTATTCAAGGAATATCAAAAATGTGAGTCTCGAAATGTCAGGAATTGATGATTTCAAATCTGACCTAAGCTTTGATGCAATATCATGCATATCAGTACTTCAATATGTTTCCAATCCGGATAAATCATTTATTCATTTACTTAAGATGTTGGGAGAGAATGGTAAACTACTGATATATCTTCCTGTTGATGATAAGCGAGTACTCCCAGGATATAATTATCTGCGAAAATCATGGTTTCGACCAGTTGTATATGACTCATATAAAGAGGTTAATTATAAGTTGACTGAGCCTGAAATCAAACGTATTATTCATGAAAACGATGCGCAAATTGACAAGTTATCCTATACTTACGATTGGGCTGGGAAAATTGGATATGAGCTTATCTCATTCGGCCAGCTCTTTATTTTGCGTGTCAATTGGATATTAGCTTTTCTATTTGCAATAGTTTACTTTCCAATTATACTATTGCCAGCATGGCTTTTTATGCTCATGGATATGATTCTGCCGAAAAAGAGGGGAAATGGGATATTGTTGACAATATCCCGACTTACAACTACCGCCTGACCCGATTTTTAAGCATGAGCTTCCAATTATCAGATGCTACGTATCTTAAGGCCCAGGAAAAAAGTTCGTGGCCGGCTGGGTCCATAAACGTAATTACTATCACGGTATTTTCCACTATCGAAATCAGACTGATAATTGTTCAGCATATTTTGGACTCCACCAAAAACCTGTAATTCAGTGTCGAGGTTACCCAAAGTCCAATTGTAAGATACTTTGGTGTTTAACTCCCAAAACGACTCAGTATGAATATATTCGTCAGCGGTAATCTCTGGTGCACCGGCATAATGAACCAAAAGCATCGGGCCAGTATATACTCCTGACAAACTACCTTGAAATGGAGATTCAGGAGTTACAGTAAGGGTGAAGTATCCATAGTAATCAGGTGTTTTCAAATAGCGTTCAGTGGGATCCAAATCATCAGAATATACGATCCCTTTATCAAATATGCTCGACTGTAAAGTGACGCCGGTTTCAAGCTGGTACTGTCTGTTATAGTTGGCTCTGACCTCAAGTGTTCCTCCCTGAACTGTGGAAAAAGCTGCATTCCTTTTCTCAAAAATTTTACCAAACATATCCTCTCCGGATTCCTCCAGAACGAATGCCTCATTGAGTCGGGTATGAAATCCCTCAAGAGTAAAGCCATAGACATACTTCTCGCTTGGCATGTCATAGTTTATGGATGCGCTTAAGCTTTGAGAACGCTCCGGTTTTAAATCCGGAGATAAAATTATTCTTGAGATACCACCACCTGCAAAAGCCATATGCATATCAGCATCAAATGCCTGTGGAGCCCTAAATCCTGATGACCAGCTGATTCTGAATTGTGTCTTCTGTTTGAGGCGATATAATAGGGAAACTCTTGGATTAATAATTATATTTTCAATCAGGTTATGCTTATCTGCTCTGACTCCGGCGAGTAGTGTGAAACTTGGACTCATGGCCCAATCACTCTGAAAAAAGGCCCCAAGATTAGTAGTTGTCTGATCCAATTTATAATTGTAAGTGTCGATTTCATCATAAATATCATCATACACATATTCTGCGCCAATAGTAAAAGTGTTTGTGCCAATGAGGAGGTCATCTGCCCGGTGATTGATTTGACCACCAACCTGGTAAGTTCTATTGTCGGAGTATCCATACGGAGGATTCATATAATGATTGAAAATATCACTTGAATCAACATAAGGCTTTATAACGGGGTCAGGAATAATACCTGTATAATGTCTGCGGATTGTTTGCTGGCCAGCACCATACAGAATGAAAGCACTTTTATTCTCATTAAAGTCGACCTGATAATCGATACCGGCCATAAGAACATTATGTGTTCTTTCTTCAGATTGTAGGGCCTGATGAGCCGGACCATTAATTTGATCACCCCCACGACGATATTCATATAAACTGCTGAAATTGAATTCAATTTTCTGATTGTGGCTTGGCCTCAAAAATGCATTGATTCCAAATGAGTTATTTTTAAGATGAGGGATTTCAGAAAATCCATCTGCATTGTGATCATATGAATCCCTGTTTCTATGCGATGTATATAAAGATATCCCTGAATTCCTTTTTTGTGACATTACTGAAAGGCTTCCGTTTACCATTTGATCCTGGGCAGAGCCGTTTATCCATGAATTACGAGCCGATACTTCGTATGTATTATCTTCGGGAATCTTAGTAATTACGTTTACCGTTCCTCCAATTGCACTTGAACCATATAATGCCGATCCACCACCACGAACAATTTCTATTTGCTCAATCATGTTAGATGGTATCTGCTCAAGGCCATACAATCCGGTTAAGGAACTAAAAACCGCACGGCCGTTTACCAGGATTTGTGAATAAGCTCCACCTAATCCATTCATCCTTAGTTGTGTGTAATTACATGTTTGGCAATCTGTTTCAACTCTGATTCCAGGTTGGAAAGACAAACCATCCAGTAGGGTATTAGCTTCAATTCTATCGAAAAGTTTTCCTTCGATTACATTAACTATCACTGGTGACCTGGTTTTTCGTTTGAATGTTTTGGTACCTGTTACAACAATCTCATCAATATCCATTAACTTCTCCTCAAGCTCAAAATTAAGCTCAATGGTCACTCCTTTTTCTAATATAACAGCCTTCTCCTGAGATTTATATCCAACCATCCTGGCTACTAAAATGTATTCACCTGGTGTTAAATTAACCAGCATATAGTGCCCGGTAGGATCGGTTACAGTACCAACATTTGTTCCTTTCAAATAGACAGTAACAAAGGGCATATGCTCTCCATTTGATTTTACATCTCCAAAAATATTGGCATCTGTATCCTTTTCCTGAGCAATGCCTGATATTGGTGTCCACAGGCATATGAGTAGGCAAAACGTGAAAAAAGTGCTGATCTGTTTGGTCATGGTTTTAATTTTTTTTAGTCATCCTCTTATACACTGAAAGCATGAAAATGTTGCTATTTTTAAGGATTCTTAAATATAATTAACATGAAGCGTTATACTCTTATCTGTCTGGTTCTAATTCTGTGGACAGTCTCATTTGCACAAAACAAAATTGAACCAAACTGGGAATCTATTGATGCAAGACCCATTCCTGAATGGTTTTCAGATGCAAAATTCGGAATCTTTATCCATTGGGGACCCTATTCTGTGCCTGCCTGGACACCAAAAGGTACTTATTCAGAATGGTATCAGTACTGGTTGCAGAAAAAAACGCTTTTTGGGAATGGGGATTTCTCGGGCAAAGAGGTGGTCAACTTCCATAATGATCGATATGGTGAAGATTATTCATATTATAATTTTGGAGAAGAGTTTAAGGCTGAGCTATTTGATGCAGATGAGTGGGCAGAGCTCTTCAAAAAGGCCGGAGCAAAATATATTGTTCCTACAACAAAACATCATGATGGATTCTGTCTATGGCCAAGCGAAACAGCGAATCAAACATGGGGTTTTCCATGGAATAGTGTAGATATTGGTCCGAAACGCGACCTAATGGGAGAGCTCACAAAAGCTGTTCGCAAAACTGATGTGAAAATGGGCATGTATTATTCAGTTTATGAATGGTTCAATCCCTTATACAACTCTGATCTCGATCGTTTTGTTGACGAGCATCTGCATCCGCAATTCAAAGATCTCATATCAAAATATAAGCCTGATTTAATCTTTGCGGATGGTGAATGGGACCATCCGGCAGAAAAATGGAAATCTCAGGAATTACTTGCTTGGTTGTTTAATGAAAGCGGATGCAGTGATGATCTTGTGATCAATGATCGATGGGGTAAAGGAATACGCTTCAATCATGCAGGATACTATACAGCTGAATATGACCCGACTTATGAAGGTGACCATCCATGGGAAGAGTGCAGGGGAATGGGATTTTCCTTCGGATACAACCGTGCCGAAGATTCATGGGATTATAATTCACCACAGAATCTTGTGCTTTTATTGGTCGATGTTGTCAGTAGGGGAGGCAACCTTCTGCTTGACATAGGTCCGGATGCTGATGGTAAAATTCCACCAATCATGCAAGACAGATTGTTATCGATGGGTGCTTGGCTACAGGTGAATGGTGAAGCTATTTATGGCACAAGAAAATACGAAAAAACCTGTCAATGGAGTGAAGGGAGTAAGGATCATCCTAAGGTTGGAAGCCATTATACTTCAGCTACCTATGTCTTGAAACAAACGGTAGATCCTGATCCCGGATATGCTGTAAAAGAAGTGTTTTTCACGCAGAAACCAGGCTTATTATATTGCATTCTGCCAAAATACCCGAAAGAGAGCATTGAAATTAGAGACATACATCCTTCTTCATCTGCGAAAATCAGTATGCTGGGCTACAAGCAGGCACTAAACTGGGTAAGAACCAGGGATGGAATCAGAGTAGAAGTCCCTGCTTTGATACCAGGTGAGATTCCATGCCAGCATGCCTGGACGATTAGGATTGAGGAGTAGATCGGGAGTCTGGGGATCGGGGACCCGTGGGGACTGGGGACAAGGGGAGATTAAAGCTACACAATTACCAAATAATGTTTCGCAATTGTTTTTTTAGTCTTTCATATTTTAACTGAACATTCTCTTCTTTTTCTTCTTTTGTATATCTTTAGATAATCCCCCCTGAACTGAACGATTGACTCATTATGAGAAAAATCCTGATTCTGATTGTTTGTTTGACGATTCTTGTTTTGTCTTTTACCCAAAGCAAAACAATCGCAGGTTATGTTTTCGACGGTCAGTCCAAATCTCCATTGGCTGATGTAAGCATCTCAGTTGTGGGTCACTCATCAGGTGGGATTACCGGACAGGAAAACAAAGCTAGAGTTTATGGAGTAGTATCTGATGAGAACGGAAAACCTGTTGCTGATCTTACGATTTTCATTCCATTCACATCAAAGGGCACTACGAGCAATGCAAATGGTGAATACAATCTGGCGAATCTGAATCCGGGGGATTTTGATCTGATTTTCAGGCATGTTGCTTATGTGCCCCATACCCGGTTAGTGAAAATTGAAGCAGGTAAGACATATCGTTTAGATGTTAATGTTCAGAATAACACTATTGAATTTGAGGAGATAATAAAAAAAGCTGATCAGAATGACTGGACCTTTGGATTTGAGAAATTTAAAGAGTTTGTTCTGGGTGATCCCTCAGGTAAGTCAATTTATGTTGAGAACCCTGATGATCTGTACTTTTATCATGATGGAGTCGTACTCAATGGATATGCAACAGCTCCGATCAAAATAGTAAATAATTACCTGGGTTATGATTTGATCTATTTTCTCGATTATTTTAAGTTCTCCGAAGAGATTGACCTGCCGGATGGTACCCTTCAGAAAGCCTTTTTTGTATTTCAGGGTTCAGCAAGATATTTAGAACGGAAAGATGCTCCACAGAGAATCCAAAAGCGATGGGAGCGAAATAGAAATGAAGAGTTTAAGGGAAGTTTCAGGCATTTCCTTGCAGCAGTTTTCAATGATCTTTTAGATGAAAGTGGATTTGAAGTTAAAGAAGCATGGCTTGACCTGCCGGATTTTGAAGAATCGCAAAATATGAGTCCGGCCATGGCTTATATCAGGTCACTCGAAATGGAAAGATTCTTTACATGGAATCGAGAATCTGGCAAGTCGGGTTTCCTTTACTACTTCCCACATCAAGTATATCAAATAAAGGATCAGACTAAGGATCTCAATGTTATCCCACAAAAAAAATCATTATGTTTTACCGAAAACCTACTGGTTTTTTATAAGAACCAAGCAAAATCCGGTCTGGGAGATGCCAAAGTAACTAGTTTCAGCTTGTCCCCAGATTCAGTAGACAAAAATATCGGTGCTATTCATTTTAATGAGTTAGGACAGTATAATATTATAGGAGCAGAATTATTATGGACACATCTCGGTGATAGCAAGAAATTGCTGAACACCGTTCCTGCGGACTATTTGCCTATAGAGGATAAATAATAGCTTTGGTAAATTGGTCTTTGGTCGTTTGTCGTTGGTCGCTGGTCGCTGGTCGTTGGTCCCGACTCTCCCATATGAAGCATATAAAAGTATATATCGAATGAAGAACAAACTATCAAAATGTACAGTATTATTCATAATTGCAGTGTTTTGCTCTTGTGGTAATAAGTCTCCTGAAGAAGCATCTGTGAAGGTGTTTGATCTGGCTGAGGCTCTTAAAACAGAAGAAACCGGATTAACTAGTGATTATTTCAGTGAAGTTGAAATGGTTGTATTGGATGGAAAAGGTGAATGGTTTTTCCCACGACACGTGATCGGTGGTAGATTCTATAAGAAGTATTCACTCTTTTATGATCAGCATAATCGCTCAGCACTGGGAGTTTTTTCACGTGCAGGAGATTTAGTTTTATCATTAGATCGAAAAGGTAAAGGTCCCGGCGAATATTCTGGTTTTAGTGAGTACGGAATGGATCCGGCAGAAGAAAAGATTTATGTTGCAGAAAGATACAATCAAAAAATACATTGGTATGATTTGCAGGGTAATTGGATCGAAACAATTAAAATACCTACCAAATTCGAACATGTGTACTGTATGCCTGACGGAAATCTTCTATTTCAAAATGTTCGTAGGTCGGATGATAATCTTGATAGTTGCCGACTGTTTCTCTGTAATCCGGCAGGAGAGCTTATTAAACATGTTTGGAATAAACCAAAGGAAATTAATGATTATTCGCAATTTCTTGACCGGGATTGGTTGAAATATACTGAGTCGTATGGATTTCTCTATCGGGATGCTCCACTTCACGATACGGTATATCAGTTAAATGATGAGTACGAATTGCAGCCATTTTTTGTAATGGATCCGGGTAAGATGAAATTACCAGAGCATATTGCCACTGATTTTAACCGGTCAAAAGAATGGAGAAATTACCTGCGTACAAATCGCTTCTATTTCTCTGGCAATACTCTTATGATATCCGGATCTTTAAATGGATGGAAGCATTTTGATGTTGATATGGATTCTCAGCAGATTACAACGCTAAGTGAGATTAGGGATGATTTAGTTGGATGGCGTAGTCCGCCAACTGAATGCAGTATGGATGGCCAATATTTGATTCAAAGGATTTATGTTCAGATATATAAAGATAATATTGATAATCTTGTTTTGAATGAAGACGTGATTTTTCCTGATATCAAAGAGAAAATCATCACAGAGATAAAGAATGCCAATGAAAATACTGACATAATTTTGCTGTACTATAAATTGAAATAGAATCACATTTTTATTAAATTTGACTGTCCCCTTAATTAACAGATAACTCTAAAACTTAACAGTAATGAAAAGACTATTAGTAGTGTTATGCCTGTTTCTTGCAGGTGTATTAGTGATGGGACAAAGTAACAAAGTGCAATCCGCTATCAATTACCTAAAACCAGCGTACAACGAGTTAGATAAAGCTAAAGTTGCAATTGATTTGGCAACGATACATCCAAAAACGCAGGGAAAAGCAAAAACATGGTATTATAGAGGGGAATGTTATTATAAGCTTTTCCTATCTAATGATAAAGCCTTTAAGGATTTACATGCTGATCCTTTAAACGAGGCCTACCATGCCTTTGTTAAGGCGAAGGAGCTTGATGAAAGAAAAACCTATCCTGAGATTGATTACAAACTTATTATGATAGGCACAGCTTTTTTCAATAAAGGATCAATGGAATATGATGAGAAAGCGTTTAAGAAATCATTACAATCATTCGAAACCGCAATTGATATTGGTCGTCTTCCTTATATAAATCAGGTTGATACACCAGCTTTCTTTAACGCTGCTATTGCAGCTGACCTGGCCGGATTGTATGATGTTGCATTAAGATACTATGATAAGTCAATAGAATATAAGTACATGGGAAGTGAAGTATACCATTATGCTGCCACGGTGAAATTAAATACTGGTGATACTCTGGCTGCAATTAAGTACTATGAAGATGGAATAGAAGCTTATCCTGAAGATAATGCATATTTGTATATCCAGTTGATAAATCATTATCTGGGAAATAAAGAACTTGAGAAGGCAGCAAAATATATTGGTCCTGCCCTTGAAAAAGATTCATTGAATGCTTCACTGTGGAGTGTGTATGCTCAGGCTAATGAAGGCAAGAATGAGGCTGAGGTAATAGCTGGTTATTCCAGAGCAATTGAGCTTGATTCAACTCTGTTTGATCCATATTACAGCCTGGGAATCATGTATTTTAATCATGGTGTAGATGCCAATAAAGAAGCTATGTCTATTCCGCTGAATGAACAGGAAGCATATGATGCAGTTCTCAAAAAAAGGGATGATTATTTTAATCAAGCTTTGCCCTATTTTGAAAAGGCGAATGAGATTGACCAAACCAATGGTGAGCTTCTCACTGCTTTAAAAGAGATTTACTATCGTTTCAATATGAAGGAGAAGCTTGAAGTGATTACTAAGCTTATTGAGGATAGGAAGTAGGGAGGGGGAGGGCTTTCGTGACGCTCTTCGTGACGCTCTTCGTGACGCCCTTCGTGACGCCGTGGTGAAGGCTTTTGTTGTTGTTCTGGACTTTCCTGCCTGTGTGGGTTCGGGGTTGGATGGTGAAACTCTATAATTATTTTCTAAGAAAGGCTTCAGGATACTTAAACTAACGAGGAGATGATGGGTTCGGGTTATGGTTTATTTAAAGGTGCTATTGAATTGTTGTATGTGATAGCCTGAAAAGGGTTGTTAATCCATGATTTATACTTAACTTTAGACAAGGAACCACTGATATATAAATATCAGCTATTTAAGCTTTTAATTGATGTTTACACATCAATAATCCTAACCCGATGGGAGGCAATTCAAGTGTCAATCGACAAATTAAATTGTTATTGATTTTGGCAAGTGCAAAATGGCACAGCAGATCTGAGTTGACCGACAGATTACAAATATCAGAGAGAGCTTTGTACCGCTATTTCCGCAATCTAAGGGAATGTGGAGTCATAATTGAGCAGCATGACGGACGTTACCGTATCGTTAAGATAGAAAAACCGATTAAAGACTTATCAGATCTTTTGCATTTCTCAGAGGAAGAAGCAGTTGTGCTAAAGGAGGCCATCCATAGTGTTGATGACAATAACATAATAAAAACTTCATTAATCAGAAAACTTTATGCCCTATATGATTTTGATCGGGTAGTTGAAACTGTGATACATCGTGATCAACTTCCTGTCATTCGTAATCTCGTTCTGGCTATTCGGGAGAAGAAGCAAATCATATTAAGGTCTTATCATTCATCGCATGGCAATATGATTCGTGATCGTATGGTTGAGCCGTTTGATCTTACTACAAATTACATTTCGGTATGGGCATTTGATCCTGAAAGCCGGACCAACAAAACATTTAAGACTGCCAGGATTAGGGAAGTGGATGTAACTGACAATAACTGGCAGTTTGTAGAAAAACACGAGAAGGTTCCGATTGATGCCTTCCGGATATCCGGCAGGGATAAAATCCTGGTAAAAATAAAGTTGTCATTGCGGGCTTATAACCTGATGCTTGAGGAGTTTCCTCTGGCTGGTACCATGATTCAGAAGCTTGACGATACTCACTACCAGTTCGATGGATGGGTTTGCAGTCTGGAAGGGATAGGCAGATTTGTGATGGGCTTATGTGATGAGATTGAGGTGGTTTACCCCACAGAATTAAAATCACATATCAGGAAGAGAATAGAAGTTTTCGACAAGAGACCACGCCACTGACAGAATCTGACAGTTTTGGGTCATATATTTATAAGGTTGATTTAACAACTTACCATTAATATGAGAGCACACATTAGATTTGAAGGACAAAGAGTTACGATTCCATTTGATCATCAGCCTATGCTGGTTGGTGTTATTCATAAATGGTTGGGAAAGAATATGGTACATGGCAACCTTTCTCTTTACTCCTTTTCCCGACTTGAGGGAGCAATAAAACAAGAGGATGGATTATTTTTCGAGAATGGTGGAAAAATGTTTTTCAGTTCACATAATCCTGAACTGATAAAACGTCTTGTATCAGGCATTCAGTCCTCTCCTGATATGTTTCAAACTCTCAGGGTTTCAGAGCTTGTATTGCAAGAGGATCCTGACTTTTCGCAACAAACCATCTTCCTTCCAGCAAGCCCGATTTTTATAAAACGTAGAGTTGTTAAGAACATAAAACACATTCTTTACTCCGATGAAGAAGCAGGAGATTATCTGGAAGAAACCATAAGAAATAAAATGTTGGATCCAGGATTAGAAGATGATGCCTTGCAAATCAGATTTGAATCAACAAGTCACAGGGCCGGAACGAAAATGATCAATTACAAAGGGATTCGCAATAAGGCAAATTGGTGTCCGGTAATTATTGATGCAAAACTGGAAACAAAGCGATTTATCTGGAATGTTGGATTGGGGAATTCTACAGGAATTGGATTTGGTGCAATAAAATAAAGGAGGATAAAATGCTTTATGTAGTTAAATATTCTGGTCCGTTTGGATTTATTAAACCATGGACAGCTGTACGAGATAGTGAGACTTATAGTCAGCAATTCCTTACTCCATCAATTGTTGCCGGAATTGAAAGAAAACTCTTTCCTGAATTGCTGCAATCAGATGATGGAGAGATTAAGAAAGTTGTTGGGCATAGACTTAGTTATAAACAAATATCTCAACAACAAGAACAAATACAGCCAAGAGGCTGGAATGAAAAGGGAACAAGGAAAAATAGAACATTTGAAAGACCGTACGCCATATTGGTACGTGGAGTGTTAGTTGAGCCGATACTATTCCTTGCATTTGAGCAAAAACCAGATGCAGAAGCAGCATCAGAACAACACATTTGTTTGTGTAGAAATGAAGATATTCTTTACCCTGATGAAGCTATTTTGGAGGTAAGCCGGGTTGAATTTGATTCAAATGAAGAATTATTCTCTGGTTTCGAATTAGTATTTGAAAGGAACAAACAGTCATTTTTGGTTGGCTATAATCGTTTTAAAGAAAATCAATCGATGTATGGCTTTATAAAAGTTGTAGGCAATCCGGTAGAACGAAATTATTAAGATCTTAAGATGAAAGAAGTCTGCCCACATATTAAGGCTAAGGGACTACCTGAAGAAACCACACTTTACGCGCATTTAAACCAAGTTAGTTTGGTTGCTGAAAAAATAGCTCCACATTTTATGATGGATGCTCAAATAGCAAAATGTGGAGCTATTCTGCACGATATAGGAAAAGCAAGTACGGTTTTTCAGAAACGATTGTATGAAAAGAAGAGATTCGATACACCTTTTCGCCATGAAATTGCATCATGTTTTTTTCTTTCTCTTTTCGAGGAGTCTATGCATGGGCCATTAATAGAAATGATCATAGCCCATCATAAATCTGTTCTGCATGATACAAGGCTCAAAGGGATTTTGGATTTGGAAGAAAACTGGGATGATCCTTTTGATTTGCATATCAGAGATTGGGAACAATGGAAGGATGATTCATTGACAATATTAGCAGGGCTTGGAATTGATACAACTCCCATCAGTAAAGAAGAGGCCGAAAATAATTATAAATTCGTATTAGACTATTGTGAAAACAAAGTAAGAGAACAAGGCTATTCCGAATGGCGAGGATTACTAATGGCTGCAGACCATTTTGCTTCTGCCCTTTCAGGTAAAACATATAAGTATTTGAAAAGGCTGTTCATGTCACCCGATTTGAGATTCTTTAACCGACAAAACGAATTATTTCCTTTATCTAAAAAAAGTGCAGAGTCTAAGAAAAAGCATACAATGGTTGTTGCGTGTACCGGTGCTGGAAAAACCGATTTCTTATTCCGGAGGTGCTCAGGGCGTGTATTTTATACTTTACCTTTCCAAGCATCCATTAATGCAATGTACAGAAGGGTGAAAAATGATTTAGAAACCGATAATCCTAACATGGATATCCGATTGTTGCATGCTTCATCAAGTATTGTAATGGCAGGAAAAACTAAAGAAGAGAGTATTATTCAAGGACATGTAGGAGCTGCTATTAAAGTTCTTACACCACACCAGATAGCTTCGATTGCTTTCGGTACTAATGGATACGAAGCTATGCTATTGGATATCAGGGGATGTGATGTGGTTTTGGATGAAATTCACACCTATACAGATGTGACTCGTGCGATTGTTCTGAAGATTGTAGAAATACTACAACATCTGGATTGTAAAATCCACCTTGGCACTGCCACCATGCCTTCTTTGTTGTACAATAGAATTATTGAATTGTTAGGAAATGAGAATGTGCTTGAAGTCCAATTAAATGAGAAGGAATTAGTACTGTTTAACAGGCATGTAGTACATAAACGGGATAATTGGGTGAGTGTCAATACGATTATCAATGAAGCAGTGCAGACAGAAAAAAAGGTTCTGATAGTGTGTAACCGGGTTCGTACGGCACAGGAGCAATATATATCCTTAATAGAGAGATATCCAAATACTCCCATTCTATTAATTCATAGCAGATTTAAGCGAAGCGACCGTGGTGAAAAAGAATGTTTGCTGATTGGCTTAGATGAGAAAGGAGAATCAATAAATAAGTTTAATACTTCCAATAACGCATGTATTGTTGTGTCGACGCAGGTTGTTGAAGTGAGCCTTGATATAAGTTTTGATCTTATGGTAACCGAAGCAGCACCATTAGATGCACTGATTCAGAGATTTGGTCGTGTTAACCGAAAACGTTCAGATGTTACCATTGGGAGATTCAAGCCAGTTTATGTGCTATCTCCACCCGAAGAGATAAAAGAAGCCTTGCCATATGATTTAGATATTATCAAACGGAGCTATGCAGTATTATCAGATGGAGAAATGCTTCAGGAAAATAGCTTACAAGAGAAAATTGATCAGGTTTTTACCGAGATAGACTTTTTGAGAATTGAACAGCACTCCATTTTTAAAGAAACCGGAAGCTGGAATATTGATAAACTCACTCACAATCCCAAAGCGATACTGCTTGACTTACTTGATATTGATAGTGTAAGCTGTATTTGTGAGGCTGATGAACAAGCATATTTGGAGACAACAATCGAGCAGCGGACACAAATGGAAATAAGCACACGATACTATGTCGTAAAGGATCTGCGACAATTGGATTGTGGCTCCAGACCCTTTATTATTCCTGATTCAGCTTACAGTAAGGAACTTGGCTTTGAGACCGAAAAAGCGAAAGCTGGAGCTTATAATCCAGAGTATTCATTTTTATAGACAATAATAATTGCCATGATAGCAGTAACAATAGGACGAACTTTTTTGACAGCATACAACGCTAAAACAGAGCAGACAATGACTGCAAAAGAGTTTTTCGAAAACGAATTTTTTGAATATTTCTTTAATCATTCCAAATACATGCAATGGGTGACCAATTCACCTTTTGTTCAAATGAGATCTGGCCAGAAACTTCATCGCCTTGTCCCGGAAGAAAGGAGGGATAAATTAATAACCCTACATACAAAAATCTCCGAGGGTGATAAAGATGCAAGTATTGCAATTGGTTTTCCTGCTTCCGAAATTAAGGAATTTGCTACTACTTCCGGTATGGTTACTGACATTGAATTGTTACTTGATGAAGAAGATGCGTATTATTCATGGATTGGTGGTGGTTTGGGAGTTGGTGTTGCTGGAGGGTATTCAATATTTTTTGATCAGCCAGATATTTTGTTAAAACTATATGAAGGATGGAAATTTTACCGGAGTTACTTAAATGATAAAACACTTGATCGCCTTAGAGGAAACCAAATTAATACATGGAATGGACAATGGTTAAACTTTTCCTACAATAAATACTTTAGAGAGAATTTTGATTTTGCCAAGTTACACTCCACAGGAGTTTTTACTGTCAATGAGAAAGTTATTGAGGTTAACACAATCAAATGGAGTGAATTATTTTTTAATGTTTCAAATCGTTTTCCTCATCATACCCTATCCGGTTATGTGTATAGTTTGGGGCAAACAAACAAGACACTTGGTTTCTATCCTTTCCAATTCGATAAAGCCAGATCTTTAATTCAATACTATATCACACTGTTTGGTGAGCAAGCTGCTCTTCAGGATGCAAAACAGTATGAATCAATTTTCGGAATGCATATTAAACGTGCTTGCGAATTGGGATCCATAGGCATGCAGGCATTAGAACCACAAGATTTACGGAAATACTTTGGAAAAAACTCTAACTTAAAACTTACTAAACCAAATGTTAAGAATAAGCAAGGTGAGGGGGAAGCAGAATTTAGCATTCGAAAGGATAATGCATTGAAGAAAGATTATATAAATATTGTAACATACAGAACTTATAAAACTTGGTTATTAGCTATGATCACAAAAAACAAGGAAGAATCATTAGAATATACTGCTGAAGTCGCAACAGCACTTCACGAGTATAGAGCAGGAGCAACAAAATTAGATCGAAAAAACCTTATTCAATCAGAATTGCTAGTTGCAAAAGCGAAAAAATCCTTTTTGGATGCACTCACCACCATTATTAGAGATGTAGATAAAAACGATCTGGATATTTTCAAAAGCTTAAGAGATCGGGTGCATATGATGTCAGCCGAAGATTTTGGCTATTTCGTAATACTGTTAAAATTTGATTATGCATATGTTGAAAGAAATTTATAAAACTTAAAATCAATAACAATGAATACAATTTATATAAGAACCCTTAAAAGAGCTGAACATACGGTATTTTGCGTGGCCGACGGCCAGAAGTATTATTACGATCCTCAATTCAACCGGAGAATTCCATATTCAAGCGGACAACAGGTGAAGCGCTCAATGATTGATGCATTATCAACGGAGTTGAATGAAGTCCCCTCACCCACTAATTTCCTCTTTGATGTAAATAAAAAAGGAGAAATGAAAGAAGGTGAAGTGTATGCAACTTGTGACCCATTATATGCTGATCAATTAATAGGTGGCTGGATGAAAGCATCCAAAGGAGGAAAGGAAAGAACTATAAAACGTCGTAGTCCTCTTTCTATTTCGGCAATGCGGGGATTGCATCCTCTGTTAGCAGGAGTTGTATCTGAGAATATTTCCTTTGATAGAAGTGATAGACCAAATAATGAAGTAATCATTCGGAATGAAAAAGGCGAAGAATTATCAGAGGATCAAATAGCTATGTTACTCGAAGGGAAAGACAGAAGTCTGAGTCGTAAATGGATTCCTGACAATCCTAGAGCCACCGGTCTTTTTGTTCAAGACATAGCAATTGATTTACGCCGATTATTCTGTGTCGCATTGAACAGACTAGAGCCTGAAATCACTGAGGAAACTGAGAATAAGCTTCGGGAACAAGGATGGGAGGAAACCATAACTGTATTTGGGAATTGTTTGTTAGTTCCAGTCTCAGTTCGAGACCGTCTGATTCCTGCTTTGGCCTCAGCAGTAGTTAACTGGAGGATAACTTCTAATCAAGCACGTACATTTAGCTTGATGGAAACATTGGCCATATCCATTTCTGATAATGCAAATAAAATTGCTGGAAGTATTAGGGCAAAACTCAAAGAGGAAGAGGAGAATAAAGCAGAACCGATAATTGAAGAAGAAATAAACGGAGTTGAATCATATGTCACACTCGCAGCAGGAGGCTATATCCGCACTAAAAAAGAAACTGTTGACGCACTAGAAAAAGCTGAAGAAAAACTAATAGAATTGATGAAGAATTTTAATTATGAAAAACAGACAACAATCTAAGATTGTATCTAACGTTTTTTTCATGAAGGAGGTCTAAACCTTTTTTACAGACTCATTGCCAGTTCAGAATGGGAATACAGTATCATAGCCTTGGCAAATAGGTTTATAAAAAAATACTATCTTTAGTGGTAAGTTAAACCCAAGAAATAAGGGTTTATGTTACCATAAATTATAATGGCAATAAGTACGACTCAATACAAAAACATTAAGCCTGAACATATTGAATTTCTCCTGTTTCTTGATGATAACGAAATAGATGTATTTGATATTGATCAGGTAAGAGCGGAATATGAAAAGAGCATTGACATTAATGAAATGCTGGAGAATTTGTGCCGCCACAAAATGATACACCGCATCGAACGTGGTAAATATGTCAGGTATTCATTCCGAGATCCCTATACAATTTCAAATTATCTTGTAAGTGATGGTGTGGTTGCATACTGGTCGGCACTAAACTTGCATGGCATGACAGAGCAGATAAGCAATACCGTTTTCGTGCAAACCATAATGAAAAAACAGGATAAACAAGTTTTTGGTGTGCAGTATAAGTTTGTGAAAGTAAAGCTTGGGAAATTGTTTGGAGTAGAGATTTCTGGATACGGTAACAATGCATATAGAATTAGCGACAAGGAAAAAACCATAATTGACTGCTTCGACCTACCTCAATATGGTGGTGAATTTCCGGGAATTGTTCGTGCCTTTGTTTCTCATCGTTTTAGTCAACAAAAGCTTATTGAGTATGGACAAGGAATTTTCAACCATGCAGCTATAAAAAGAATGGGATACCTTGCTGAGTTGTATGACTTGCCAGTGAAAAGTTTTATAAGTTTTGCGAAATCCAAGGTGACAAAAACAATAAGCAAATTTGACATAAATGGATCTAATGATGGTGTGATAAAAACTAACTGGGGGCTCCGCCTGAACATATCAGAAGAGGATATAAAAAAATTCAAGGAGTACTAAACAGAATGATATTAAAAAGAGAAATAACAGACAAGGCCAGTGAGCAGGGAGTTCTTCCTGACACAGTGGATAAGGATTGGGTTTTGGGACATTTCCTACGTTCATTTTTTTCTCATCCTGATGTTTCAAGTCAGTTTGTCTTTAAGGGAGGTACTGGCTTGAGGAAGTGCTATTTCTCTGATTATCGCTTCTCAGAAGATTTGGACTTTACATTATTAGACTCTAATTTTGATGTGGATAAATTCATGTTGGAATCTATTGCCAAGAAGTGTTCCAAGGAGACAGGAATACTATTTTGGGTACAGAGTTTTGCTGAAAAATCACACAACAATGTAAGTCAGGGATACGAATGTAAAATCTGTTTCTGGGGTGCGAATCATAAAAAAAATAGTGCACCTGCACCTAAGGAGAGGTGGCAAACCAAGATCAAAATAGATATCAGTTTTACGGAAATAGTTCTTACACCCATAGCACAAAAGGAAATCATTCATCCTTATACAGACAATAGCATGTTTGCGGATATTGTAATCCCAATATATTCTTTGACAGAGACACTTACGGAGAAAGTGAGATCATTTTATCAGAGAAGCTATGACGCTCCTCGGGATTATTATGATGTATGGTATCTTCTGAAACATCATAATTTTCAAAATTGGAGTGAGATTTTTCGAATACTTGAAGAAAAGTGCTTGATTAAAAATATTGAATTAGACACTTCAATTTTTAGTGATAAGAGCAGATTTCATATTGTATCAAAAGCTTGGGAAAGTAGCCTGGCGCGGCATATAGATATTAAAAAACTCCCCAAACCGGAAGACGTATGGGTGTATTTAGATAGGATGCTGTTTAGTAGTCTATTAAGCTAGTTTTAGATTTAACCTTTTGTGTAGCTTTACTGTCTTTATAGGTTATTTTGATCACACAAAAGGTTATAGACTATTTGTTCAACTGTCATAACAATATTGTCAAATCATAAAATGAACCTATCGAATTTCAGATCAAAAATTTCACCTGTAATCCTGGAACGAGGCAAGGTTTATTATCACAATAACTCTGTAACTGATCTCAAAATGATGGAAAACGGGCTTTGTTTTGCCTCCGTTGATGGGTCAGGTGAGTATGATGTAGATATTACGATAAGTGAAAATGGGGAAATTGCAGACTACTTATGTAACTGCCAGGATGAAAATTATCTTTGCCACCATATAGTTGCAGTTTTGTTTTCCATTGAAGAAGTGTTGTCCAGTTGTAGAAATGAGAAAGTATGGTTTTAAACAGATGCCTGAATGGCAAAGAATAGTTCAGAATCTGCCTGAAGATGAATTGCGTGTTTTTGTTATCGGATTTGCTATGAAAAACAAAAAACTCCAAAATGATTTGGTAATTAGTTTTTCGATGCCTGAATAAAACGATAATCAGTTATATAGAAGAGAATAATTACTAAAATTCTTGAAGATCAAGTTATTAGAGACTTTTTTATACGCACGGTAATGAGATACGAAAATGTGTAATTATTGAGCTAAAACTAAGTATAACAGAATAATGGCAACACAACAATTATTAGATGAGATACTGCAAATCCTTCATTCAGTCAAAGAAGATCAAAACAAGCTGCAGCAAATCCTCCTGTTCTTGAGAAATGAAGTGTACCCCGAGCAGGAAGAATCAGAAATAATTGAAATACCAGAGAAGTATAAAAAGGTAATACCAGGAATTGCTGATAGCATTGATGCCGGATTGGTATGCTTTCTGAACCTGGACACACTTGAGACCGAGGACATATCACAAAGCATGATAGAGGATCCCGATGATTTTGAGGCTATAACTGGTGAATCATTTGAGACTTTGGATCTAAAGAATCCTAATTGGGATAACTGTATCAGTTTTGAGCCTTTGGATTCGCATGATTCTTTCAAAATAATGGAATACTTTGCTGATGACATAATGGATAATAGTTTTCAAAATAAGTTGATAAATGCACTAAGCCATAAAAAGCCATTCGCAAATTTTAAAGCCATCGTCGAGAACTCTCACTGCAGGCAAGACTGGTTCGATTATAAAACCATGTGGCTTGAAAATCATGTTAAGAAATTGCTAATATGGGAATTATGAAACCTACAGGAACACACTTTAATTATTACCATATCTGCCACCGTAAATTATGGCTTTTTGCAAATGGGATTACTATGGAACATAATTCGGAGCTTGTTGCCCAGGGAAAACTGATCCATGAATCTACATATCAGAATCGGAGTGATCGTTATCGGGAGGTTGCCATCGGGGGAATAAAAGTTGACTATTATGATCCTGTGAAGAAGCTGATTAGGGAAGTTAAAAAGTCACCCAAAATGGAAGATGCTCATGCTTGGCAGCTTAAGTATTACATCTACACTCTTGAGAAGGCAGGTATCGCCGGGGTTGCCGGGTTATTGGAATATCCTAAACTTCGACAAACAGAGGAAGTTGTATTAACTGATGACGACCGGACAATTATCCCGGAAATATTGGAATCAATCGAAGGCATTACTGAGCAACAATATGCACCGGAACGAAAAAATATTAGCTCTTGCAGAAACTGTTCTTATTTTGATTTTTGCTGGACTGTAGAGGAGGAGATATGAAAAAGACCTACTACCTATTTAATCCTGGAAGAATCTCACGTAAAGACAAAACAATAAAGTTTGTCCCACACGATGACGATGGAAATGATTTACCTGCCAGGTATTTACCTGTTGAGAATGTGGAAGATTTATACGTTTTTGGATCACTGGATGCAAACTCTTCAATGTATAATTTCCTGGGTAAGAACAATATCTCCGCTCATTTCTTTGATTATTATGAAAACTATTCTGGTTCCTTTATGCCAAAGGAAAGTTTGCTTTCCGGGAAAGTTCTTTTAGCTCAGGTGAAGCATCATATGAATAAAAAATGCCGAATCAGTATTGCACAGAGGATACTGGTAGGAGCGGTGTATAATATGCTAAAGAACCTACGATACTATCAAACCAGAGGTAAAGGTATTGAAGCAGAGATTGCCAGAATAGAACATCTTGAGCAATCAATAACTGAAACTACTGATATTGAATCACTGATGGGTATTGAGGGAAACATCAGAAAGTCATACTACCATGCTTTTGATCAGATTCTTAATGACTTTTCTATGGAGGGCCGGTCTTATCGGCCTCCGCTTAATGAGGTGAATGCATTGATCTCATTTGGCAACATGATGTGTTACTCACAGTGTCTCAGAGCTATCCATCAAACTCAGTTAAATCCAATCATTTCATTTCTGCATCAGCCTGGTGAAAGGCGCTATTCACTCTCATTAGATTTAGCAGAAATTTTCAAACCCATCCTGGTTGATCGGGTTATTTTTAAAGTATTAAACAAAAGAGAAATACAGGCAAAACATTTTGAAAATGACCTGAACAGGATTATTATGAAGGAATCAGGAAAGAAAATATTTGTTCTGGCCTTTGAAAGCAGGCTTCAGGAAACCATAAGGCATCGCAGTTTAAAACGCAATGTCAGCTACAAATATCTTATAAGGCTTGAGTGCTACAAGCTTATTAAAGAAATTCTGGATATTGAGCCTTATAAACCTTTTAAAATGTACTGGTAATGTATGTGATAGCCATGTATGATGTTGGAGAGAAGCGGGTTGGTAAAATGTTAAAGCATATGCGAAGGTATTTGCATTGGATTCAGAATTCTGTTTTTGAAGGTGAAATAACGGAATCAAATTTAGAGGAACTTCGTATTGGGGCTCGTCGTGTAATGGAAGAAGAATCAGACAGTCTTATTATCTTTAAGGCCAGACAAGAAAAATGGCTTGATAAAGAGATAGTGGGAATTGAGCGCAGTTCAACTGGACAATTCCTCTAAATTGTCGATAAGGATATCTTTATCCTAGAACACTGCAATCAAATTAAACGAAGTTCTTTGACATACTGGAAAACAATATCTTAGAATGATTGTCGATGATAGGGGTTTTAGTCACTATCACAGATCGACAACTATTTCATCTGATTTTACTACATTTACAATAATTAACATACTCATAATGAGTATATTTTTTTCAGTCGTCAAACGGCTCTCAATCGTACCATAGTGGAATTGAAATTATAAATTTTACACTGTTTAAGATAAACTAAAATGCTCTCAATCGTACCATAGTGGAATTGAAATGGAAAATAAACGGGGTGGATTCATATGGAATGCTCCTCTCAATCGTACCATAGTGGAATTGAAATGTGATTTTAATGTTGCTGCTGCAGCTGCAAAATTTTACACTCTCAATCGTACCATAGTGGAATTGAAATGATAATCTCTCAGTGGGTGGATACCTGGATCTACGCTCTCAATCGTACCATAGTGGAATTGAAATGATAACGTGGCAATCAGTGAGCGTACTTACCAGTACCTCTCAATCGTACCATAGTGGAATTGAAATAAGTCACAAGGGGCTAACAATGAAAAACACTGAGCTCTCAATCGTACCATAGTGGAATTGAAATCTGGAAGTGGTCAAGCAAATAAGTTTGGCCAGAACTCTCAATCGTACCATAGTGGAATTGAAATTAATTTAATCGACTGAATGATGAACTCAAGACCACTCTCAATCGTACCATAGTGGAATTGAAATAGCAGACGACACGGGTTGTTGATGTGATGGCAATGACTCTCAATCGTACCATAGTGGAATTGAAATTCAGATCAACACACGGATTGACAGTTTGGCGATGCTCTCAATCGTACCATAGTGGAATTGAAATCTCCTGCCGCTTCCTGAATCTCTTCGGCCCGTTGCCTCTCAATCGTACCATAGTGGAATTGAAATTAAATTGGATCAGTACTGTTTTGATCCCAAAGACGCTCTCAATCGTACCATAGTGGAATTGAAATAGCTCATTAGTAGTGCCACCGATGTTAGTGGCTACTCTCAATCGTACCATAGTGGAATTGAAATTGTACACATTTGGCTGCAAGTGGGGCGAAGCATTTCTCTCAATCGTACCATAGTGGAATTGAAATGATTCACATACTTCAATCTGTAAGTTTTACGACCTGCTCTCAATCGTACCATAGTGGAATTGAAATGTCGTAATCTCGGATAGGTATTGGCGGATACTCATGCTCTCAATCGTACCATAGTGGAATTGAAATTTGGATCAGCCTGAATCATTGCGTCAACTTCTGACTCTCAATCGTACCATAGTGGAATTGAAATAACGGAGGGTTATGCGAAGAATGTTCAACAGAATGCTCTCAATCGTACCATAGTGGAATTGAAATTACTCTTATGTATATCCAATCGTGCCATTACGCTACTCTCAATCGTACCATAGTGGAATTGAAATTGCTTTGTCCGAAGTGGTTTGATCCGAGTAAAACCCTCTCAATCGTACCATAGTGGAATTGAAATTATGGTTATCCGGTTCTTATAATTGAATCCGTGCTCTCTCAATCGTACCATAGTGGAATTGAAATCGTGTTACATAAGTAGCGGTGGTTTTTGTTGCATCCTCTCAATCGTACCATAGTGGAATTGAAATAAGTAGTTTGATTTCAATTATGTGACAATCAATCCAATCTCTCAATCGTACCATAGTGGAATTGAAATTAATATTGTTAATATAGCCTGATAAATAAGCCCCCAACTCTCAATCGTACCATAGTGGAATTGAAATATAGAATATTTATCAGAGGACTTTCAGGCTGACAGGCTCTCAATCGTACCATAGTGGAATTGAAATTTCTATTCTTGATGATTCAGAGGGATGGAAACCAATCTCTCAATCGTACCATAGTGGAATTGAAATCGTAATGGAATAGTTTACCGACCATCAAGAGCTTGCTCTCAATCGTACCATAGTGGAATTGAAATGTCGTAATCTCGGATAGGTATTGGCGGATACTCATGCTCTCAATCGTACCATAGTGGAATTGAAATCAGCTTTAGCAACTCTAAATGACTATCATTAATTTCAGCTCTCAATCGTACCATAGTGGAATTGAAATGACAATATCCCAATGTTATTCAACTCCCTTTACAACCTCTCAATCGTACCATAGTGGAATTGAAATCTAAAAAACCACCATACTAACCGGATTTGACCCCTTCTCTCAATCGTACCATAGTGGAATTGAAATGCTCATCTCTCATGATAACTGAGCTGAAATAAACATTCTCTCAATCGTACCATAGTGGAATTGAAATTCGTTCAGCCAAAGCGCGATCATCTTTGATATTAATCCTCTCAATCGTACCATAGTGGAATTGAAATTTACGTGTATCTAAGTTGCCCGGCTGTTTAGCTAAGCTCTCAATCGTACCATAGTGGAATTGAAATTTTTTCCACTTTGTCATCTCGTTTCCGTTTAATAGTCTCTCAATCGTACCATAGTGGAATTGAAATAACCGACCAGCCCGATTATTAGTAATATTATCACCCCTCTCAATCGTACCATAGTGGAATTGAAATTTTATAAAAAGGTGTGCAGTATGTAACGGGCTTGGCTCTCAATCGTACCATAGTGGAATTGAAATTAACTTGATCCGCTCGTAATACCCATATTTGCTACTCTCAATCGTACCATAGTGGAATTGAAATGAAGTTGTACCAAGGTCTAACGTTGCCGTATTACCTGCTCTCAATCGTACCATAGTGGAATTGAAATGGAACTCAAAAAGTCTGGCAATTCACTCAGTTAGAACTCTCAATCGTACCATAGTGGAATTGAAATTGACTACCTGAATGGATTAATCTTGCTTTATCGCATGCTCTCAATCGTACCATAGTGGAATTGAAATAATACAAGCGTGTCCCAAGCAGTTACCTTGAATACACTCTCAATCGTACCATAGTGGAATTGAAATAGCCATGACGGTCAGAAATGGCGGCTACATACCAAACTCTCAATCGTACCATAGTGGAATTGAAATGAAAAGCGGCTGAAGAAAAGGCAGAACAGGAACGGCTCTCAATCGTACCATAGTGGAATTGAAATCTGAGTGTGAAACTTAGTGCTACGATTATTAATAGTATCTCTCAATCGTACCATAGTGGAATTGAAATGGCGGAGCTTTACGGGTTACGCCTGCAACGGATCACTCTCAATCGTACCATAGTGGAATTGAAATAGCAAGGTAGATAACTTTATTGTGATTGGTGATTACACTCTCAATCGTACCATAGTGGAATTGAAATTTGGACAAAGAAGCGGCTTTAGCGGCGCAAAATATCCTCTCAATCGTACCATAGTGGAATTGAAATAATAATCCCTACTACTGTATTTACATCGGTATTAACTCTCAATCGTACCATAGTGGAATTGAAATCTACTTGGGGTGGCACAAGTTGACAAAGCTACAATACTCTCAATCGTACCATAGTGGAATTGAAATGAAGTAATAGGAGTCCCCCTATTATCTCTACTAACTCTCAATCGTACCATAGTGGAATTGAAATTTGCATCAGCTAGTTTGTCGACTTGCTCAACTTGTCTCTCAATCGTACCATAGTGGAATTGAAATTGCCTACGGAGCCATTAAACGCTATTCCTTTTCGATACTCTCAATCGTACCATAGTGGAATTGAAATTCTTTTCAGGTGTCCGATTACGGACAGCGGTCTCACTCTCTCAATCGTACCATAGTGGAATTGAAATTTTTTAGGTATTAACGACATAGGACTTGAACGAGCGCTCTCAATCGTACCATAGTGGAATTGAAATAAAGCAATCAAATAAGTTCATGGAATGATGTAAAAGACTCTCAATCGTACCATAGTGGAATTGAAATGAATAAGCAACGGCAGTATTTTAGTTGCAAGGCTCCTCTCAATCGTACCATAGTGGAATTGAAATTACTTCCCTCTGAATCTATTCCAGCTTGCATGATTCTCTCAATCGTACCATAGTGGAATTGAAATAGGACATGGGTAACTCAGCCGACTATGATGAGTTTGTCTCTCAATCGTACCATAGTGGAATTGAAATACTGCGGGAGCGGCAACTGCACGAGGGGCTGGGAACTCTCAATCGTACCATAGTGGAATTGAAATACAGAACACTGGGATACTTGGCTTGTTAATGCTGGCTCTCAATCGTACCATAGTGGAATTGAAATTAGTCGGCTCGTCAGTATCAGGGTCGGCTGAATAAACTCTCAATCGTACCATAGTGGAATTGAAATTTCATAATTATACACATAAGCCGCTTTGTTTACAACTCTCAATCGTACCATAGTGGAATTGAAATTTATTGCATCATATTCGACTAACAGATTCGGGTCGTCTCTCAATCGTACCATAGTGGAATTGAAATGTCGAACCGATGGATCAGCTACAACCGCTGAAGCAGGCTCTCAATCGTACCATAGTGGAATTGAAATTTGGGTTACCTTGAATACATTCTGATCGTTATCGCTCTCAATCGTACCATAGTGGAATTGAAATGTACAGTATTTCTAATTGATGAGCAATGAAACTAACTCTCAATCGTACCATAGTGGAATTGAAATGAAAAAACCGTGAAGGAAGCGGAGATCCATACTTCTCTCAATCGTACCATAGTGGAATTGAAATTGTTTATTGCTATGTTAAACAATGCCGCAAGTTTACTCTCAATCGTACCATAGTGGAATTGAAATGTCACATACAGGTCAGGTACGCGCTTTCCTTTCACTCTCAATCGTACCATAGTGGAATTGAAATCGCAACAGGTAGATCAAACAGCGGCTTGTATTTGTCCTCTCAATCGTACCATAGTGGAATTGAAATGCATGATCACACTCATGATACAGGTAATCCCAAAGCTCTCAATCGTACCATAGTGGAATTGAAATCAAAAGAAGGATTTGATTTCCATAAAATCACATCTTCTCTCAATCGTACCATAGTGGAATTGAAATTTGGCTTATTTCTTCAAACTCTCCATTTTCTTTTTTCTCTCAATCGTACCATAGTGGAATTGAAATAAATA
>Ga0233437_1000996_pt1 | contig 55953 bp, 32 predicted proteins | sample SI_122_August201_FD_182714 | JGI IMG/M metagenome (GOLD analysis project Ga0233437, IMG submission 182714) | Seawater microbial communities from Saanich Inlet, British Columbia, Canada - SI_122_August2016_200_MG | ecosystem: Environmental > Aquatic > Marine > Inlet | place: Canada: British...
AAAAGGATTGGTGCGGCCGGTGGATTATATTCAAAGTTTGCTACTAAATGAATATCTCCTGTTAATGTAAAGGTATATTCTGCAGTTACAGCAACTTGTACTCCGTCAACTGTCCAGTCAATAAATGCCCAATCTGTATTTGCATAAGCATATACTGTTACATCTGCTCCTTCCAAGAAAGTACCGTCTCCTGCTGTTGTTCCTCCTTCCGGTGGATTAGCTTCTGTTGTTACGGTATAATAAACAGGTAGAAGTTCAAAGTTTGCTACTAATAAAATATCAGCTGTAACAGTAAAGGTATAAGATGCATCTGTTGATACTTGTACTCCATCAACTGTCCAATCTACAAATTCATATCCCGCATTTGCGGTTGCTATTACTGTAACATCGGTTCCTGCTTCATAAGTACCATCGCCTGTGGTTGTTCCTCCTTCTGGTGGATTAGCCTCGGTGGTTACTGTGTACATATAAGGATCAGGTGTTGCACAAAGAATATTTGATGCTGCTGATTCAACTCCGTCAACAAGCTGTGTTACATAATAACAATATTCTTGTCCGGGTGTTAATTCAGTATCTGTGTAAGTTAATCCTTCTACATCTCCTGCTACAAGTGTTCCATCTTCATAATAAACATTAAATAATGTTGGTGTAGGACCACTTATAAAATCTAATTCAGCCATACTATATTGTCCATCTCCTTCAGGGAATACGAGGCCTGTCCAGGCTCCTCCATAAGGATCGGATAATGTAATATCAAACTCATCATATTCTTCCTGAGCACTTTCACTCCATCCTTTGAATGAATATGCATTTCCCGGTATATAACCAGGGCCTGATGTTAGAGTAAAAAATACAGGCATTGCGTTCTCGAACTGATTATCCGGTGTACAAACTTGTGTAAGTTCAAATACACCTACCATAAGTTCGCCATCAAATATTGCAATTTCATCTCCTGCTACAAGATCAACTCCATTAACACTTGCTCCGCCAAAATAAATTGTCCATACAGGATCGGCTGCACTTCCGCCTTCGAAATTGAAGTGGCCTGTCTTGCCGCCATCTTCAGGTATTGCTTCCCATACCAAAGTTACTTCTTCGATGCCAGGTGTAGCAATTACCAAAATAGGTGCAGGTACTTGCTCAAAGTTCGCCACCAAATGAATGTCATACTCTACGGTGAATATGTAATCTGCATCTGCAGATACTTCTACGCCATCCTCTGTCCAGTTGACAAACATCCAGTCGGTATTAGCATATGCACTTACCGTTACTTCTGTACCTGCTCCATATAATCCGTCTCCGGATGTTGTTCCGCCCTCAGGTGGTGCAGCTTCAGTAGTTACTGTATAAGATTCTTTTACACATATATTATCTATGTTCCAGAAATTAATGTTATACGAATCTTCTCCCCATGCTACAAAGCGTACCTGAAAAATAGTTCCTGCTACATACTGTGAAATATCAATTGCCTCTGTTGTCCATGGTATATTACTATTTTGGTTATTATATGTTGCTACCTCATACCATTCAGCGCCATCAAAGACTTCTACTGTCATGTTCTCTACTGTAGATAGACTGAAATTATTTAAATAATAATCGTAGGCTAATTCTACAGAATTTAGCAAAGTTGCATCAAACTGCCAACTAGCCAAGGCCAATTCATAATTTTGCTGTGCTGGTGAATAGTTGAATCTTGCTGAAGGTGCAGGGTTACCAAAATTGGCAACAACTGACCAGTTATTACCTTCGGCTACCCATAAATTTGTCTCAAAATCGCCTGAATCCCAATACTCACAGAATGGTAAATCAAATGGTTCGGGAGGTGCAATATACTCAAAGTTAGCTACCAAATTAATGTCATACTCTACTGTGAAAGTATAATCAGTTGAAGTAGCAACTTCTACGCCATCTTCTGTCCAGTTAATGAATGCCCAATCTGTATTTGCATATGCACTTACAGTCACTTCTGTACCGTCAACATATACTCCGTCTCCTGATGTGGTTCCGCCCTCTGGTGGCATAGCCTCGGTAGTCACAGTATATTCAGGTACTATAGGTGTAGCACATAATACATTGGATTCTCCTGACTCTTCGCCGCCATCAAGAATCTGCGTCACATAGTAACAATATTCCTGGCCACCTGTCAAACCCTGATCCGTATAAGTTGTTCCTTCTACGTTACCGGCTACCAATGTTCCGTCTTCATAGTAAACATTGAAGGTAGGTACATAACTTCCACCAAAGTCTAATTCAGCCATGCTATATTGTCCGTCTCCTTCCGGGAATACGAGGCCTGTCCAGGCTCCTCCGTAAGGATCGGATAAGGTAACATTACATTCTTCATATTCTTCCTGTGCACTTTCGCTCCATCCTTTGAATGAATATGCATTTCCGGGTACATAACCTGGGCCTGCAGTAAGTGTTTGGAATACCGGCATAGCATTCTCGAACTGATTTCCCGCTGTGCAAACTTGTGTAAGATCAAATGCTCCTACCATAGTTTCGCCATCAAATATTGCGATTTCATCTCCCGCTACAAGATCAACTCCATCAACACTTGCTCCGCCTATATAAATTGTCCATACAGGATCGGCTGCATTGCCTCCTTCAAAATTGAAGTGGCCTGTTTTAGATACCGTAATCGGTTCCCATACTAATGTTACCTCTTCGATGCCAGGTGTGGCACTTACTAAAACAGGTGAAGTTACTTCCTCAAAGTTTGCCACTAAATTAATGTCATACATTAAGGTAAATGTGTAATCAGCATCAGTAGATACTTCTACGCCATCCTCTGTCCAGTTGATAAACTTCCAGTCAAAATTAGCATTTGCACTAACAGTTACATCTGTACCTTCTGCATATACTCCATCTCCGGTAGTAGTTCCGCCCTCCGGTGGATTTGCCTCAGTCGTTACAGTATAAGGAATAAAACTTTGAACACAAATATTATCAATATTCCAGTTATTTATGTTAAATGAGTTTTCACCCCATGCTATAAAGCGTACCTGGAAAATAGTTCCTGCTACATACTGTGAAATATCCAATGCCTCTGAAGTCCATTGTATATTACCATTCTGGTTATCGTAGCTCGCTACTGAATACCATGTGGTTCCATCATATACTTCTACTGACAGATTCTCTACAGTAGCCGTACTATGATTATGGAATAAATAATCATAACTTAACTCAACTCCAGTATTTGCAGTAGCATCAAACTCCCAACTGCTTAAAGCAAAACTGTAGTTTGTTTGCGCTGGCGACCAGTTGAATTTAGCTGATGGTTTCGGATTACCAAAATTGGCAGCAACCGACCAATTACCTTCAGATGTCCAGTAATTTGTCTCAAAATCCTCTGAATCCCAGTACTCACAGAACGGTAAATCAAATGGTACGGGAGGTGGTATGAACTCAAAGTTAGCTACCAAATGAATGTCATACTCTACTGGGAACCTGTATTCAGCTTCGATAGATACTTCTACGCCATCCTCTGTCCAGTTAATAAATTCATAGTCAGTATTCGCAGATGCAATTACTGTTACTTCCGTACCGTCTTCATATATTCCGTCTCCTGATGTGGTTCCGCCCTCAGGTGGATTTGCCTCTGTTGTAACTGTATAAAAAGTTGGTGGAATATATTCGTTTACACAAATATTATCAACATTCCAGTTATTGATGTTATATGAATTTTCACCCCATGCTACAAAGCGTACCTGGAAGATAGTTCCGGCTACATATTGTGAAATATCAATTGCTTCTGTTGTCCATGGTATATCATCATTCTGGTTATCATAGCTCGCTACTGAATTCCATGTGGTTCCATCATATACTTCTACTGTCAGGTTCTCTATTGTTGCCGTACTATAGTTACTAAAATAATAATCATAACTCAATTCTACTGCATCCAATGCTGTAGCATCAAACTGCCTACTGGTTAACTCAAAACTGTAATTACTTTGCGAAGGAGACCAGTTAAATTTTGCTGATTTCTGAGGATTACCAAAACCAGTAACTGACCAATTACCTTCATGTGACCAGTAATTTGTCTCAAAATCGCCTGAATCCCAGTTCTCACAGAAAGGTAAACCAATTGGTGGTGGTATATATTCAAAGTTGGCTGTCAAATCAACGTTATGCTCTACAGTAAACGTGTAATCAGCATCAGTCGATACTTCAACACCAGACTCTGTCCAGTTAAAAAATTCATAGTCAGTATTGGCATTTGCATGTACAGTTATTTCTGTACCTTCATCATATACTCCATCGCCAGTGGTTGTTCCACCCTCAGGTGGATTAGCTTCAGTAGTTATAGTGAATGTATGATATTCAGGTGTAGCACATTCCACATTGGATGGATCTGACTCAATTCCGCCGTCAAGGATCTGGGTTACATAATAACAATATTCCTGGCCTGCTGTTAAGTCAGTATCTGTATATGTTTCACCTTCTACTCCACTTGCTACTACTGTTCCGTCTTCATAATATACATTGAATGTGGGATCATCGCCTCCGTTAGGAATCGGCTCCCATACTAATGTTACCTCTTCAATACCAGGTGTGGCACTTAAAAGAATAGGTGCCGGCGGTGGTGAAAAATTAGCTATGAGTGTAATATCAGCTACTATATTGAATGAATATTGAGCTTCAACAGAAACTTCAACTCCATTTTCAGTCCAGTTTATGAATCCCCAATCTGTGGTTGGGTAGGCATTAACTGTTACAAGTGAATTTTCTACATAGGATCCGTCACCTGTTGTTGTTCCACCCTCAGTTGGATTAGCTTCAGTAGTAACAGTGTACATTAGAGATTCCGGTGTAGCACAAAGTACATTAGATGGACTTGATTCTCCACCGCCATCAAGAATTTGTGTTACATAATAACAATATTCCTGGCCGCCTGTTAAGTCTGTATCTGTATATGTTTCACCTAATACTCCACTTGCTACTACTGTTCCGTCTTCATAATAAATGTTGAATGTGGGATCATCGTTTCCAATCGGCTCCCATAATAAGGTTACCTCATAAATTCCAGGAGTTGCACTGATAAGTATTGGACCTTCAACTAATTCAAAGTTCCCAACAAACGAAACATTTTCTGTAACAGTAAATGTATAAGATGGATTTTGTGATGCTATTACTCCATCAACAGTCCAATTGATAAATCCATATCCGGTATTAGCAGTTGCAACTACTGTTGCCTGGGTTCCATAATCAAAACTCCCATCTCCACTTGTGGAACCCCCTTCTGGAGGATTTGCTGTTGTTGATACAGTATAAGAAAGTATAGAAAAATTTGCAACTAATGAAATATCGCCTGTTACTGTAAATGAATAAGATGTATTGGTTGAGACTTCTACACCATCTACTGTCCAATTGACAAATTCATATCCGGTAGCTACAGTTGCAATTACTGTCGCCTGGGTTCCATAATTATAACTTCCATCTCCACTTGTAGAACCTCCTTCAGTAGGGTTTGCTGTAGTTGAAACAGTAAACGCTTGAGGTGTAAAATTTGCTACTAAGTCAATATTTTCTGTAACAGTAAAAGTATAAGAATTATCTGTTGAAACTTCTATTCCATCTACTGTCCAATTGACAAAATCATATCCGGTATATGCTGTTGCTATCACTGTTGCTTCCGTTCCTTCCGCATAGTTATCTCCACCGGAAGTAGATCCGGAATATGTAGGATTGGCTACAGTTGTAACCAAATACGAATGAAGAAGATTAAAATTTCTAACTATCGTAAATGCGGCCGGTATTACGACTTGCTCATAAGTATAAGGAGCAAAGCCTTCAGCGACAGCTCTTACTTCATAAACACCACCTTGCATTCCGGTAATTTGATAGAATCCTTCCTCATTAGTTTGGGTTGAATAGTTTAAGCCGTTGTTTTTCTCAGCAATTATTGTGGCATTTTCAATAGGATCACCTGTAGAAGCAATTTTCACATAACCCTCTAAGGTAGCAAGTTGACGATTTAATGCTCTATTTCTTGTTGTTGTTGCACCTGATACAACAGCAACATTTTCTATTGTCTCAGGATCATAACCATATGCAGAAATAGTCAATGTATAATCATCAAAAACTTCCACATCTTCCATGAAATAATTACCATCCTGATCTGTGTATGCAATGTATTGATACCCGCCATTTCTAATACCATCTGCTGTAACAGTTGCACCCTGTATAGGGTCTCCTTTTGAATTAGCAACGGTTATTTGTCCGGCAATACTTCCAGGCTCTGCAGCTAAATGATAAATTACACATTCTTCAGTAGGATAAAATGGATTACCAAGATAATCCTTTACATAATGTGTTGCTATCTGGTCACCTGATACATCCCCAACATCGATAGTAACAATGAAATAAAAGTCTTCGGGAACAGTACTGTAGTAAAACCAGCCATCCCATATAACCTTATTCCCTTCGATTGAAGGATATACATAATTTATTGGTGTCGCAATTTTAGGTATAAAACCCTCAGGGAATTCGACCTCAAAATAAGTACCGTAATCATAACCCGTTTGCGAAATCTCCAATTTAAAACTAAGTTCTTGATCTGCCAGGTTCGTTTGATACTTTGTATCACAAGTAAGTTCTGTGACAAGAGTTTGTGCGGACATGCTAAATGATGATAATAATATCACCAATAACACAGCAGTAATTTTTGTAAATTTTTTCATAAATAAAATTTTAAGTTACTAAATAATTTTTTTGAATTTATATATTAATTATTGATTTAATTTTTCATTTATACTATTTCCTTTGTTTAGATGTCTGTTTATAAAAAATTCTACTCTCTGATTAACAGGCATCTGGCAAAACCATTAATATTTCAATCCTATTTGAAATAACAAAATTATACAAATTTTATAAAAATCAAAAAAAAATTATGTTTTTTTTTAAAAAAAAATCATATTGCTTTTTCATGCTATTAATTTTTTTACAATTATACAAAATTATTTTCACTTCTTATGGCAAATCAAGCATGTTTTAGAATTAGGACGTTTTTCGGTAGAAAGCGGTGGATTCTATTTATTATTAGAAATTGGAGTATTGGAGTAATGGAGTAATGGATATTTGGAATAATGGAATAATGGAATTTAACCAAAAGGGATACCCGAAACCCGGTTCAATCCGAACGATACGTTCCAGTGTGCTGCTTGTCCGCCGGAATCCGAAGAACGAAATAGGAAAAACAAAATAAAAATTTCATAAAACTCGTATTTAATTTCAAATTGAAAAATATATTTTTGCATAAATAGTGCATTTTCAATTCTAAAATCTAAAATCTCAATTCTTAAATCTCAATTCAAAATAAAATTTGTAATTTTGAGCCTTAAAATAAAAATATATGGACAACAAAAATATTGACTCTGAAAATAATTCATTTTTCTCAAGAGGTTGTTGCAAAACGCCTAAAATGTTCGAAAACACCAAAACTGTTTTTCGTCATGGATATTGCAAATTAGACGATAATGATTGGTTAAAAACAATAAAACTTCCCAATAGATTTGATGAATTTGATTGTATTGAAGTAAGATTTAAAAATTGCAGAAAAGGTTTTTACCGTATAACTCCCGAAATGGAGTTGTTTGTTGGAGATATTGTTGCAGTTGAAGCATCGCCCGGTCATGATGTAGGTTTTGTAACCCTTATCGGAGAAGCAGCCCGATTGCAAATGAAGAAAAAATTCATTAATCCAAAATCTGAAAATATCAAGAAAATTTACAGGCGGGCAAGGTTGACAGATATCGAAAAATGGATTGGTGCGGTAGAAATTGAAGATGATACTATGCATACGACACGAAAAATTGCAAGTAAACTAAATCTTGAAATGAAATTTAACGATGTTGAATATCAGGGTGATAAAACTAAAGCGATTTTCTATTATACTGCCGAGGACCGCGTTGACTTTCGTGAACTTATAAAACTATTAGCCGAGGAATTCAAGGTTAGAATAGAAATGAAACAAATCGGAGTCAGGCAGGAAGCAAGTCGCATCGGCGGTATCGGATCCTGTGGGAGAGAACTGTGCTGTGCAACATGGTACACAAATTTCAAATCGGTTACTACTAATTTTGCCAGAACACAGCAATTATCACTCAATCCTCAAAAACTTGCAGGTCAGTGTGGAAAGCTAAAATGTTGTTTGAATTATGAGTTTGACAATTATGCGGAAGCATTATCCAAATTCCCAAATACCGAAATAATTTTAAAATCTAAAAAAGGAGAAGGAATTCACCAAAAAACCGATGTCTTTAAGGAATTAATGTGGTATTCATATTTAAAAGAGCAAGCACACTCCATAGTTATTCCTTTAAAAAATGTTAAGAAAATTATTGCAATGAATTCAAAAGGCAAATTTCCTGAAAAACTTGAAAACTTTGAATATGTTAAAGAAACGAAAGTCGATTTTCAAGATGCTGTTGAGCAAGGTGATTTAACCCGATTTGATAAATAATCATTCCAAAAACAATAAATAGCATATTTTAGCTTTATTTAAATAAAAGCTGCTTTTTAATGAAAATATTTTTCACAACAAAGTCTATCTTCTTAATTTCATTTTTAATTATTTTATTCTTTTCATCTTGTGATTCAAATCGCGTTTACGATGAAAATATTTCATTTGAAAATACTAATTGGGATCGCAACAAACCTGTTTCATTCAAAATAGAAATCTCAGATACAATTTCTCAAAATCAATTTTTTATTAATATCCGAAATACAACAGACTATAAATACAGTAATTTATATTTATTTATAAGGACACAGCTTCCTGACGGGAATATTTCTAAAGATACAGTCGAATGTATTCTTGCTGACATCAATGGAAAATGGTTAGGAAATGGATTGGGTAGCCTTAAAGAAAATAATATTCTATTAAAAAATAATTTGGTGTTTCCTGAAACGGGCACGTATATTTTTGAATTTGAGCAGGCAATGAGAGTTGAAAATTTGCAGGGTATTGCAGATATTGGAATTAGGATTGAAAAACATAAATAATGAGAGAATGATTGAATGAGAGAATGGGAATGATCGGATTTACTTATTCAATCATTTACGCATTTACACATTCGATCATTTACACATTTTCACCAAAATAGTAGTGGTACCAAAAAAATATTTAATCAATGGGAAAAAGTAAAAAACAGAGGGGAAAATATTTTAAATATATATTGGGTTTCTGGATTCTTTATTTTGTAGGCTTATTTTCGGTTATATTACTTTTTATAACTATTTCAAATGAGAAATTTGGCCCGATGCCGACTTTCGAAGAATTAGAAAATCCAAAGAGTAATCTTGCATCTGAAATTTACTCATCTGATGACAAGCTACTTGGAACGTATTATATCGAAAATCGTTCGAATGTTCATTATCAAGACTTATCCGAAAACTTAATAAATGCTTTACTCGCAGCCGAGGATATCAGGTTTGAAGAACATTCGGGGATAGATCAACGAGCTTTGCTTAGAACTATTTACGGTATTGTTTCCAATGTTGGCAAAGGTGGCGGAAGTACTATCACACAACAACTTGCAAAAAATCTTTTCCCGCGAAAAAGAAACCCTTCGACTCTTGATCTTGTTCTTTCAAAATTCAAGGAATGGATAACCGCCATAAAATTAGAACGTAATTATTCAAAAGAAGAAATTATTGGGATGTATTTCAATACGGTTCCTTTTGGAAGCCGTTCGTTTGGAGTTAAATCTGCTTCAAAAACATTTTTCAACAAAACACCCGATTCACTAAATGTTGAAGAAGCAGCCTTAATGGTTGGCGTGGTTAATGCTCCCACCAAATATAGTCCGGTCAGAAATCCGAATAATGCATTTAAAAAAAGAAATATTGTGATATCACAAATGGGTAAATACGGTTATATTTCTAAACCTGATTGCGATTCGATCAAAGAAATCCCGATTGATATGTCAAATTTCAGGATACAAGCACATAACACAGGTATTGCACAGCATTTCAGAGAATATTTAAGAGTAGCTTTAAGAAACTGGTGTAGAACACATTTTAAAGCCGACGGCACCCCTTATAATCTTTATAAAGACGGTTTAAGAATTTTTACAACCATTGATTCCAGAATGCAAAAATATGCCGAAGAGGCGGTCAGCGAGCATCTCGGAAAAACACTTCAACCCGATTTTTATAAGCATTGGGAAGGATATACTACTGCTCCTTTTGTTTTCGAGGAAGATGATAGTGATTCCCTCGTTAACCTGTTGATGTCCCAGGCAATGAGGCGTTCGGAAAGATACAGGAAATTAAAGCTCGCCGATACTCATTTGGATTCTATTGAATTATCTTTTAATACTCCTACAGAAATGACAATTTTTTCATGGGAAGGTGAAATAGATACTATTATGACCCCAATGGATTCAATCAAATATTACAAATTTTTCCTCCGCTCAGGTTTTATGTCAATGGAATCGCATACGGGTTATGTAAAAGCCTATGTTGGTGGACCCGACTATAAATTTTTCAAGTATGATCCGGTAAAATATGGCAAAAGACAAATTGGATCAACATTCAAGCCATTTTTATATGCATTGGCCATGCAGGCAGGTGAATATTCGCCTTGCAGTAAAGTTCCAAATGTTCAGCAAAGTATAGACCTTATTGACGGGACAAAATGGGAACCTTCAAATTCTACAAAAAAGAGAGAAAATGAAATGGTTTCGCTCAAATGGGCATTAGCACATTCGGTGAACTGGGTTTCAGCATATTTAATGAAACAATATTCACCTCAATCGGTTCGACAAATTGCAAAAAAAATGGGAGTTACAAGTCATATTCCGGCTGTTCCCGCAATTTGTCTCGGAACACCTGATATCTCATTATACGAAATGGTTGGTGCAATGAATACTTTTGCAAATAAAGGTATTTACATCGAACCGATTTTTATCACCAAAATTGAAGACAAATTTGGAAATATTATTGAGAAGTTCTCACCAAAACAAATTGAAGCAATGAGTGAAGAAACTGCTTACCTAATGACTGATATGATGAAAGGAGTTACAAAATACGGTACAGGGAGAAGGCTACGTTTAACTTACGGTTTCACTAACCCTATTGCCGGAAAAACAGGGACAACTCAAAATCAATCGGATGGTTGGTTTATGGGAATTACTCCCGATCTAACTTCCGGAGTATGGACAGGTTGCGAAGACCGGGCAGCTCATTTCAGGACAATAACACTCGGGCAGGGTACTAATATGGCTTTACCGATTTGGGCATTATATATGAAAAAAGTTTATGCCGATTCAACTTTACATTATAGTACGGGCGATTTTGAACCTCCATTAGAAAAGCTTGCAGTAGAAATTGATTGCGAAGTTTATGAAAATAACCATAAAGAGATAATTGAATTTGAGGAAATTGATGAGTTTTAATTCCCATTTAATATTAATTATTAAAAATATAGTCTAATATAAATCAATATTGAATAATTGTTATTTAAATAATTTGCATTATCAGACTAAATAATATTTGTAATATTGAAAACAGAAACAAAAGTATTTGTTAAAGAAAAACTATGCAAAAAAAAACATTGACAATAGTTGTATCAGTTTACAATGAAGAAGATATATTATCATTGTTCTGGAAAGAATTAAAAAATGACTTACAGAAAATTGATTATAATCATGAAATTATTTTTGTTAACGATGGAAGTATTGATAATAGCAAAAATATACTTAAAACAATTGAAACGAACAATGAAGCTGTTAAAGTAATTAATTTTTCAAGAAATTTTGGCCATGAAGCGGCAATGATAGCCGGCATTGATCATTCAACCGGAGATGCAGTAATTTGCATGGACAGCGATTTGCAACATCCACCGAATTTGATAAAGAATATACTTGTTGAATACGAAAAAGGTTTTGATATTATTAATATGGTATCAACAAAACGAGAAGATGCAGGTCTTGTAAAAAGAGTTACATCTAAGTTATTTTATAAATTCCTGAACAAAATTTCAAAGATTGAGATTGAACCCAATGCTTCCGATTTTTTTCTAATTTCAAAGAAAGTGGTGAATATCTTAAAAACCGATTACAGGGAAAGAAATCGCTTTGTTCGTGGAATAATTCAAATGTTAGGATTTAGCAAAACTGCAATTTCGTTTAAAGTACCTGCCAGGACAAAAGGAAAAAGTAAATATAACTTATTTAAATTATTGACACTCTCTGCATCAGCAATAGCTTCCTCATCGCAATTACCATTAAAGATAAGCCTTATGATAGGTGTATTATTTGGATTTTTAAGTATGATTGTAACTGCATATTCTGTAATTATGAAATTTATGGGCAATCCTTTCTCCGGATATACAACTATTATAGTTTTACTTAGTGCTTCATTCGGTATCTTATTTATCATTCTCGGAATAATTGGCGAGTATTTGGGATATTTATTTATTGAAATAAAGAAACGACCAATCTATATTATTGATAATGATAAAGAAGAAGACTTGAGAATTAATTAATAATACAAAAACCGTAAATGCTTATTTACATTTGTAATGTACTTAAGAATATTTATTTTTGCACCGTATAATATTTTTGTTATGAGAAATTAATAATGTTCGTTATGAGAAAAATCCCATCGAATAAAAAAACTTTTCTTACGGGACTATTAATCACCTTCTTATTTTCATTCACATATTTATTTATTATTTACGGGTCGATATTAAAATCCCCTAACACAACTTATTTTACTACAAGAGGTGATGGTTTAAAAGCATACTATTTTTTCAAGTATCATGTTGATCATGATTCAAGTTATTGGCGAACTTCAGGAATGAATTACCCTTATGGGGAGCAAACTTTTTACACGGATGCTCAATCACTTGTAACAAACACAATAAAATTCATCAGCTCAAACATCGTAGATATATCTTCTTACACGGTTGGTATAATAAATTTTCTGACATTAATTTCAATTGTGATTGGTGCTTTGGCAATATTTATGATTTTTTATAAACTTAAAATGCCTGTCATATATAGCTCTCTGATCTCTGTTGCAATTATTTACCTTTCTCCGCAAATTGGCAGGTTTGGTGGTCATTTTTCATTATCATATCTCTTTTTTCTGCCGGTGATGTTTTATTTAATGATGCAATTTTATGAAAAAAGAAAAGTTTCCACAAGTGTTTTAATAGGCCTACTTACTTTTTTTTCGATAGGAACTCACATGTATTTTCTTGGATTTTTTGCTTTGTTATTGCTTTTCTTTTGGATATATATTTTGTTTTTTGACAAGAAAAATCCTGCATCATTTAAATCATTTTTTATTAATGTTTTTATCCAAATTCTGCTACCTGTAATAATAATTAATATAATAATGTATTTAAATGATTGGGCAACTCACAGAACTTCTTTTCCCTGGGGATTTTTGTATTATAGAGCTTACCCCGAAAGCATTTTCTTACCGATTGCAAAACCCTATGGAAGATTTTTTCATAAATTATCAACATTTAATTATATCAACTGGGAAGGTTATGCTTATGTTGGGTTTGTTGCAGCAATAGGCTTTCTTTTAGTATTTGGGAGAATATTATCACGTTTATTTACATTAAGGTTTAAAAATATTTTACGAGTTACGAATAACGATTTCTTAAATTTACTTTTTTGGACAAGCTTCGCGGGTTTATTATATTCATTTGGGATTCCTTTTGTTTTATGGATGGAAGATTTGGTGAAATATATGGGGCCAATTAAACAAATGAGAGGAATTAGCCGGTTTGCCTGGATTTTCTATTATGTTATGAATATTATTGTTTTTTATCTTATCTACTTAAACTCAAAAAAGATCAAAAATATTTACCTTAAATATCTTTGGCTAACTATTCCTTTAATAATAATATCTTATGATGCTTGGAGTTTCTCCTATTGGAGAGGAGATAGTTTGAATAATAAGTTTGAAATTCTTGATGATCGTGACAATAAATTATCAGAAAATCAATGGGTACATAAAATCTCTGCGGAAAAATATCAGGCTATTATTCCGATTCCATATTTCCATATAGGTTCGGAAAATATTTGGGTGGGCAGCAAATGTAATATATCTAAATACCTTTACATTGCCTGCTTGAAAACTGGTTTACCAACAAATGCAGTAATGCTTAGCAGAACTTCAATCAACCAAACATATAATAACGTCCAAATATTTCATGAACCATACAGAAAATTAGAAATTCTGCAAGATTACAAATCTGAAAAACCATTTTTGTTATTAGTAATTAATTGTGATGAAATTTCAGTACATGAAAAGAACATAGTTGAAAAATCAAAAAAATTACTTGAAACTAAAAATTTCAGCCTATATGAAATGCCGTTTAATATTCTGATAAATATTGCTGACTCATTAAAAGATAATATTAAAAATGAAATTAATTCAAGGCAACTTTTTACATTTAATAAACTCCTTTATTCTGATTCTATTAAAAGTTTTGTTTATAAGAACTTCGATAATTCACACTCCATATTAACTTACAATGGATTGGGGGCAAAAACCGGAGACTTGACAAAGTACAACAGAATAGTTGAAACTCAAATCCCGAATGCAAAACCCGACGAAAATTTTATCGTTTCATTTTGGTTTGGAAATTTCTCAAAGGATTTACACCCCCGATCCAAAGTGGAAATTCTATTAAAAGACTCAAAAGAAGATATATATTATTATAAAAATGTTAATGCGGGTAGTCTTTTAAAAATAATTGATGGTGATTGGGCTTTGTTAGAACATAAATTTAAATTAAAAAACCCTGATGATAAACTATTTATAACTATCTGGAATGATTATATTATCTCAGGCGATCTAATAATTGATGATTTATTGATCAGACCAGAAAATGAGGATGTTTATTCAGTTACACCAGATAAAGTTACCAAAAATACAAGGTATTTTGAGTAAAGTAGAGTCTGCCATAAATTATTATTTGCCCACAGGTGGTTACACTGAGTAAATGAACTCTCAAAAATTTGAGTATTTTGATTTTAAATTTGTAAACTGGTATTTGAAAAATGCCTACTTTCGCACCCAATTTGATACATTTTATTAAATGAAAATTTCAATCATTGTTCCGGCCTACAACGAAGAAGATGCCATTAGGTATGGGCTTGAAAAATTCATCGAACTTGGTTACCACAAGAAGCATGAATTGATATACATTAACGATGGTTCCACAGATAAAACAGCGGACATTATCAGGGAGTTTCCGGTGAAACTTTACAACCATAACGTAAACAAAGGTTATGGTGCTGCCCTAAAAACCGGCATCCGAAAAGCTACCGGCGACAAGGTGATTATCCTTGATAGCGATGGGCAGCACAACCCCAAATACATTGAGCAAATCATTGAAATGCTCAACGATTATGATATGGTGATTGGCGAAAGAGATGACCAGTCGTTTCAGGTAAAAAGAAGACAAGCAGGGAAAAATCTTATCAGGCGAATTGGAGAATATCTTGTGGAACAAAAACTACCGGATTACAACTCAGGTTTCCGGGGTTTCGATAAAGAGTTGCTTAGGGAAATGCTTCATCTGATGCCCAACGGTTTTTCGCTTTCTACAACATCCACACTTGCATATTTAAAAGAGGGTTACACCATCGGCACATTTCCCATTAAAGTTGAAGAACGAATTGGCCGCAAAAGCAATGTGAAAATGGTGAAAGATGGCTCCAAAACCATCCTCCTTCTTTTTCGTATAATCATGCTTTTTAATCCGTTAAAAATATTTTTCCCTTTTAGTTTGGCTATTAGTTTTTTAGGATTGGGATGGGGAATAGCAGGATATTTCATTTCCGGGCGATTTCCGAATAGTGCAATAATTATTCTTGTTTTTGGCAGCATGATGTTTTTTATCGGACTGCTGGCCGATCAGATTGCAATGCTCAACCGTATTAAAAGATAATTATGAAGCGCTGGGAACGAAACAATCATCGTCAAAAATGGCAGGACAAAGATGTTGAAGCACACTGGGATCGTGTGTCATCAATTTATATAATTGAAAACAACAAAGTGAAAGGTGCACACAACCAACGATTTAGCGAAACTATGAAACACCTTTTGCCTGCTGTTGGTTTAAAAATCCTGAACATCACAAGCCGCGATTGCGAAGCTGACGATTATATTAAAAAAGCTATGCCTGATGCAAGAGTGATCAATGCGGAAATTTCGGCAGGCTTGATGCGGGAAGCTGAAAAAGTAAGGCCAAATGTAAAACAAGTGAAATTAGAGACCTACTCGGAAATTCCTTTTGATGATGGAGAATTTAACCGGATTGTGTCGCTCGAAACTCTTGAACATGTGGCCGATCCTATTCAATTTCTTAAAGAGTTGCACCGCGTTTCAACCACCGATTCACGATTGGTGTTGAGCTGTCCACCGGCTACAAGCGAAATTCCTTACCTGGTTTTTACTACTCTCTTTGGTGGGCATGGAGAAGGGCCTCACAGGTTTTTATCCTCAAAAGAAGTGAAGATTATGTTTCGGAAAACCGGATGGAAATTGCTGTATCACAAAGGCACAGTATTATTTCCGGTGGGGCCGAAATCATTTCAGAATTTGGGAGAGAAAATCATTTCAAGATTTCAAAACACTTTTATTTCAGAACTCGGAATACGTCAATTTTATGTCTGCGAAAAGTATTGATAAACTCAAAAAGGTGATGCGTTCGGAGCTTTGCAATCGTTGTGGCTCATGCGTTGGATTATCAGGAGGCAAAATTGTTTTTGATAATAGGGAAGGCAAATACCTGCCAAAGATGGTTTCGGAAATCGACGACAAAACCGCCGATAGGCTATGGACAGCATGCTCAGGCAAGGATTTTAATTTCCCTGAATACAATAATTATTTTTATAAAGATGCAGCCCATTTTCATGAATATACCGGCTCGTACCAAAATATTTACATCGGCTATTCCGAAGATAAACACATCAGACTAAATTCGGCAAGTGGCGGCATTCTATCGGCTATATTAATTTATTTACTCGAAAAAGGAAAAATAGATGGCGTAGTAACACTACGAATGTCGCACCAAAAACCCTGGCTTAGCGAACCCTTTATTGCCACTACCAGGCAGGAAATTTTGGAAGCAGCACAAAGCAAATACACCATCAGCTCAGTAAACGAAATTTTGCCGGAAGTTGAAAAATTTACCGGCAACCTCGCTTATGTGGGCATTCCCCCACAGGTACAATCAATCCGAAAATTGCAAAAAATCAACGACCCGGCAGTAAAAAACATTAAATATATTTTCGGCCCTTTTTACGGGAACACACTTTATTTTTCATCAGTAAAAAGCTTTTTGAAAACTTATGGCGAGAAAGATTTCAGGAAAGTAAAAAAACTATATTTCCGCTACGGCGAATGGCCTGGCAACATGCGCATAGAAATGGAATCAGGAAGAGTGATTGAACTCAAAAAGTTTCATGCCAACTATCTCATTCCTTTCCATGTTTTAAAAAACAGCTTGTATTGCACCGATTTCACCAATGAGTTTACCGATATTAGCGGTGGCGATGCCTGGGCACCGGTGTATGAAGATCGCGGCAAAGGATTTTCGATGATCATTACACGAACAAAAAAAGGGCAACAAATTCTTGATGAAATGGTAAAAGACAGGTGGCTGTCTGCCGATCTCATCGCTGAGGAGGAAGCCATAAAAATGCACAGCCACGGCTACGATCTTAAAAAACGGGGCAGCTTCATACGCATAAAATTCAGGAAATTAACAGGGAAAAGCTTTCCTGATTATGGCTACAAAATTAGCGGATTCGGGGCAAGCAGGTACATAATGGAGATGGTCATCAGTTCCCTGTTTATTTTGTTAAGCACAGGAATTGCACGCTGGATTGTTGAACAATTCCCGCCCGGATTTATCGGCAAGCTGTTTGAGAATGCCCGGACAATCTGGAAAAAATCGACACATAATATCAAAAGACAAAATCTTAACTAACAAATACCGGTTTATGCCGAATTTAAGAAAAAATAATAAAAAGGATAGGAAACGATTCAGTTGGTTTTTTTTGTTAAGACTAACCGGTATTGTTATTTTTATTATTGTCATTCTAAATGTTGACCTGCATGCAATCTGGCAAAATATTAAAAAAGTTAATCCGGGATACTTGGCACTTGCACTTTTATTTCAAATTATACTTTTAATAGTTAAAGGAATACGCTGGCATATTTTAAATGACGGACACAAAGATAAAAAAGCATTTTTTCAAAGCATGGGAGAATTCCTCGAAAGTTATGCCATTGGAGTGATCACACCGGGGCGGCTTGGAGAGTTGCTAAAAGCGGGCTATCAAAAGAAAAAGGAAAACATCATCGGTTCGGGCATCAGGGTTTTGGCTGAACGGGGCATGGATGTGGGGTTTTTTGTGTTTGTTGCAGGAAGCGCAATAATGTGGGGAAACCTAATAAATATTCAATCTATATGGGGTATAATAATATTAATTTCCGGAGTTTTCATAGCCGTAGTTGCGGTGTTATTGATTTCAAGTTCTGTTATTATTAATTGGATTGAGAAATTATCAAAAAAACTGACTATTGCCAGAAAAGAAAGAAGTGCCGGAGAAGTTTTTTACATCGTGCTGTTGGCACTTATCAGCAACATAGCTTATTTTATCTCATGTTATCTGCTTGCCGTTGGCATTAAAATTAAAATGACCTTTCTAATTACATCAGGAGGAGTTGCCATAGCAGGATTACTTAACATGTTGCCGATCACGATAATGGGGCTGGGTACACGTGAATTAACGTTTTTGTATGTATTTGATGAATTTCAGAAAGCGCAAATCCTGGCTTTATCAGGATTGATTTTTTTAGTTGCACAGATCGGCGGTGGTATTTTTTCTTTACTACTTGGCCAATTGTTTTTATTTTTTAACAAGAAACAAAAAATTTAATATGAAAGAGAATATTATTGTAACAGGAGCAAACGGCTATCTCGGTTTTTATGTTTGTAAAGAATTATTAAAACAAGGCTACCAGGTTATTGCTCTGAAATTTGATCATTTTGCTTCCAGGATTATTCAAAATGAAAATATTGAATATATTTACTGTGATATCACAAAAGACCTGATAAATAACCGGGAATTAAACGAAGCAGTGAAGGATAAAAAGATCGTTGGTATTCTTAATTTGGCTGCATTGCTTGGTAGTTCCGATTATAATAAAAATTTTGAAGTTAACGCCAGAGGTGTGCAAGTTTTAATGGAGTTTGCAAAAATCATAGGTGTAAAAAGGTTTATTCAGATCAGCAGTGTGGTTATTTTGAAAAAAATAAAAGGCCCTTACGGCGAAACAAAATTAATTGGGCAAAATTATTTAACCGAATCCAAAATGGATTATACTGTTTTTATTCCGGCGATGATCATGGGGCCTGAAAGCCTCGGACTGAACAGAGTACTGAAAAATGTTTTCCGTATTCCGTTTATCGTTCCTCTTATCGGTAACGGCTTACAAACGCAGCATCCAATTTTTGTTGAAGATTTTGCAAAATATATTGTTAAGTCTGTAGGTGAAACCGGAGCATTTCGGAAAACTTATCAAATTGCCGGTGATAAGGTTATCCCTTTTAAAGATTTTATTTCACTAATTCTTAAAATCAAAAAAAAGAAAAAGGTATTTATTCCTATTCCTCCCTGGTTTGCAAAAATGCTTGGCTGGTTTTTCTCAAAAACACAAAAAGTCCCATTATTTACTGCAGAACACGTAAAAGGGGTTTTGCAGGATTCTAATTTGAATACCGATTCTATTAAAACCGACCTCGGTTTTCAACCAACCTCTTTTAATGTTTCAATGGAACATTGTTTAAATGTAATTGGCAATGACTGGAATAAGCATTTACTTCCACAGGATGAAAAAATTATTGTTCTCTAATTATTATAAGCTTTAGAAATAGTATTTACTATTAATTTAAAACCAATAAATACAATCATACACATGTTCAAGTCAATCAATTTTAAGAATCTCAGTAATATTAAAATAAACAACAGGTTTTTTCTGGTTATAATATTAGCTCTCGTATTAATTTATAATTTTCAAGAAACATGTTTTTTAAAACCTCAGGGTTTACATCAATGGCGACAATGTGTAGGTGCTTCGTATGCAATGAATTATTATAATAATGATTTGGACATTACTCAGCTCAGGATATATAATCATCTTTCTGATAATGCCACATCGGATTTTTCAATAGCTGATTTTCCAATTTTATATTACATTGTTGCCGTATGTTATTCGATTTTTGGGAACTCCGATAGTATTTTTAGGATTATAAATGCTTTAATAATGCTAAGCGGATTATATTTCTTAATGCTATCATCATATCAATTACTCAAAGATCGTTTTTGGAGTTTCTTTATACCCGTTATACTTTTTACATCTCCAACACTTGTTTATTACTCTAACGGATTCCTTCCTGATACCACAGCTTTTGGAATTGTATTTATTGCCCTGTACTTTGTAGTAAAATACATACATTCAAAAAAGATCAGCCATATATATTGGGCTTCTTTCCTATTTACACTTGCCGGATTGATAAAGGTTACATCCTTAATGTCATTTCTGGCAATTTCAGGAACCTTAGTGTTAATGTATATTTTTTCCACTAAGATTAGAAAAGAATTCAATATTTATAAGTTTATATTACCTATATTACTACCAATCTTTTTTGTTCTATTGTGGAATTTTATTGTTTATAGAATTAATAGCAGTATAGGCGGAACCATTTCCGATACCAACCTTCGTCCCATTTGGGATATGGATGCACTTGCTGTTGAAGAAACATGGAACAGAATTCAACATCGTTGGTTAAACTCATATTTTCATATCTCAGTACAATTAACCGCACTGGCTATGTTCATTTCATCATTAATATTCTTTAAAAAATCAATGAGGGTTTTAACAATAATTACAAGTTTAACATTAATTGGTTCATTGTTTTTCTTTTTTGCATTTTTTAGATCACTCTATGCTCACGATTACGATCTGATTAATATTTTTGTTTTGATAATATTTGGATTAGTAAGTGGGCTTATATTATTGAAAAATTATTTCCCAAAAGTTTTTCGTTCGAATTATTTGAAAATTGCAGCAATGATTTGGGTATCCTTTTTAGTGATTGAATGTAATAAAAATATCAATATTAAATTCCATGGTTACCATAATTATTCACATAAACACTTCTATCATGGACTGCAGGATATTGAAAAAACCAACAGAAACCTTGGTATTCAACAAAATGATTTGGTTATTAGCATTCCTGATCCCAGCATCAATATAACATTATATTTAATGAACCAACCCGGCTTTACCGATTTTGGATTGTTTAACAAGAGTGGTACTGAAAGAATAGATTATTTTATTAAGAAAAACGCAAAGTATCTAATAATTAATGATACAAGCATTTACTCAAAAAGTGAGTATGATTACCTCCAACCCTATTTGGTAAACAAAATTGGTCAACATAGAAATATTGGTATTTTTGACCTGAGAAACTTGTAGTTAAAAATTTATAATCCATAAACAATTTATACGATCAACAAAGATTTTTAAACCTTTTCAGTTATCAATTTTCCAAAAAAAGGAAACAGAAAAGATATTCTAATGCCTGACAGATATTTTCTCCATACAATTAATAGAATCGTTTTTCAAATCTTTCATCCTGAAAACAAAATAGTTCATAACATTCTCTCCACTTCGGTAAATTTGAATTGTATCGGCAATTTCAATTGAAGAAAAAGATTTTCCATACAATTCAAAAGGAGAAAAATAATCTCGGCTCGAAGTGATGAAATATGCGTCCATTCCTTTTTGCATGCCGCCCCTGTATTTATTTATCCAGGCATATTTATGAATTCTTTCTAATTTATTAGATGCAAACAACTTCATTTCCAAAGGACGGGCAACATAATAATCAAGATTGGCTGCCGGAAACCAACGGTAAGAAATAATTGCCGCATCAGAATTTATTTTATTATTTTCAATGTCATTATCCCGAAATATTTCAAACTTCTCGCCCAATTGTTCCCATCCATATAAATCCAACGAAAAATCATTTTCACCTAATTTATTCGGTTCCGTATTCTTATCTAAATTTATCAAACCAAAATTGATCTGCCAAACTCCAAGAATTATTACAAGAATCAGAACAGAAATAGAAAGTTTTATTGGAAAAGGGAAAAGATGGATTTTCTTTTTCTTGGAATAAAAATTACTGAGAAAAACAGCAGCTATAATTATCAGATTTGCATAAGCAGGGCCTGTCCAGTGAGGTAAGGTACTTCGGAATAATGAAAATATTAAAAAGATCAGGATTAGAGGCAAAGCAGAAAACAACAAAAACTCAATATAATAATTATCTGTCGAAATTTTCTTTCTAAAAAAGGCTATCAAAGCAATAATAATTAAAACAAAGTTTACAGGATTATTATAAATTATCTGGCCAATAAATTCCGAAAGAAAATAATCAAATCTGATCCCTGAATTAGAAACATTCACTCTTTCACCCTGATAGGTAAAACTAATAAAATCGTTCAGATAATTCCACCAAAAAACCGGTACTAAAAACAATAAAGAAATTATTACTGATAAATATAATTCTTTTGATCTGAGCCATTTTCTGTTATAAAAAACAATAAACAAAGTGGCTCCCGCCCAAAGAAAAACTGAAGTATGTTTTGAGATCATTCCCAAACCGCCAACCAATCCGGCAAAGAGTAAATTTCTGCGGCTTTCTTTTGAAAGCTTTTTGTCGGGCAATGAAGAAATGAAGAAATAAATTCCAAGTAGCCAAAACAGGTTTTGAGGAGTGTCGGGTAAAATGAAAACTCCACAAATTATAAATGCATAAATTGACGATGTGTATAAAAATGCAGCATAAAGCCCTGTTATTGAATCTTTGATTTTTTTACCTATAATGAAAACCAAGCAGGTGTTAACAGCTCCGAAAATTATTGAACCCAAACGAATGAAAAATTCATCCTGAAAAAGCAGGTCGAGTGAAAACGCCTGAATCACAAAACCGACCATAGGTGGATGGTCGAAATGGCTTAGATCTGGATAAAGTGCATAAGTCCAATAATAAACCTCATCATTGCCAAATTCAATAATTGCGGCAAGAACTCCTCTGACAATTGTTGAAACTACAATTAGCCAAAAGAGAATTCTAGTTATTTTTTTATCGCTTTGTTGCATCAAATTGTTTGTGGTAATCGAAGTTGTTTTAAAATAATATGAGTTCAGTGTAAAAACTAAAGATTTTTGGCTAAAGCCCGCTAATTGTCTGGCTTTCAATAACCCCGCCCTTAAAGGCGGAGTTAGTTATAACCTTGTTAATCCGGGCTTTAGCCCGAACTGTTAAATTGTCCATACCTTTTTATACTAAAGTATTTAATTTAAATGTCAACTTCAAATCCATAATCAAATAAATTTTATACTTGCAAAATTACAAAATTAATCCGTATGATTCAAATATGAGACCAATATAGAAGCTAAAGGTTTTGGGCTAAAGCCCGTTAACTGTCTGGTTTTCACTAACCCCACCCTTAAGGGTGGGGTTATGGATAGTCGTATTAATCAGAGCTTTAGCCCAAATGACTTGATTTTTAGAACCTTTTTATTCTGAACTCAATTATTAATTAACTAATTCTTTTTCTTCTTCTCTTTTTAAAATAATAAATATTAATAATGATAAAAAGAATAGTCGCTAAAGAGATGATTCTCAACACCCATGTTTTAGTCCAATTAACTTCTGCCCTTAAATTATTATCGGGTTTATTCCCGTTAAAACGAAAAACAGGATTCAGATAAAATGTGCTTTTATCCGGGAAAATTATTTCAGCACGAATGTATGTATCTTCTTTCTCTATTGGATAAAATGCATTTTTTGTATTATTAACAAGTTTCTTCACCTCAGCATTTTGTCCTATAAATCGAAAACTACGGGCAGTTGAATCAACGCTAATAAAAAGTGTATCATTAACTACTTCAACAGAAATCAGCTTTGGAATATTTTTAATTTTTTCAATTTTTTGTTCAAGAGTTTCCCCTTCAGCCATTTTTAGATCAGCCCCAAAAGCTTTCCCGCTTTTTAGTGCTTCGATAATATCTTTACGATTTGATGTTTTTGCATTAATAAAAGTACAAATCCTACCGATTTCAGTTGAATCTTCGAGGTCATGAGCATCGTCGTCTGCAAGGATATATGCAGGATGTCCCGATGAAAGAGCTGCATCCCAGTGTTCGATAGAAAATCTTGCTTCATTCAATGCTTCAAGAAGATCATAATTTGAAAGATATTCCATATCTTCGGGAACAAAGCCTCCCCTAAGATCGGGATGAGCGATGGTAACAATTTCATTATCGTCGCGAAGCAAATTAATAATATGTTGTTTATGACTTAAATTTTGGCCAAAAGGATAATCTGTCCACAAAACTCTGTCCGAACCAATACAAACCTGGTGATTTTTATTTATACCATATCCATGCTCATAAGTCGGGATATAATTTTTTTTATGCTCATTATATTTATTTATTTTTTGATAATCTGAGATCACAATTACTTCATAACCAAGCCTTGAATACAATTCAAATATTGCTTCACTTGAATTTTTCCTTCCATTTGTAATACCTGCCCATGCTTCCGACTGGATCTGGAAATTTCCTTTTTGCCAGTTGTTTGAATTAATATTTTCATAAGGATTGAATATCAGTTCTCCTGAAAATTTCTCAGGCTTAGGGAAATAATAAACGGGGCAAAATATGTACTCAAATAATACAATCAATAAAATAATAAGAATAAAATATAATAATATTTTTCCTATTAATTTTAATATATATCTCATCAAACTAAATTTAAATCTATTCTAATTTTTGCAAAATTAAACAATTAATTATACTCGCATGAAAACTTAGTGTTTGATAAGAAAACATATTGAGAATTTAGTATTTTTGTAATTATGAATGCAACACAAATAAAAATTTTAGCATAGGTGCACAATTTTAACCACAATGATAGATAAAATACTAAATACACCATTTCAGAAATATGTAAAGATAGAGAGTTTTAGTGGGATACTCCTATTTGGTGCAACTATTATCGCTATAATTTGGGCGAACTCCCCATATAGTCACATCTATGAATCATTGTGGCAATACAAGATAGGAATTAATACGCAAGATTTCGATCTTACGAAACCACTCATATTTTGGGTAAATGATGGATTAATGGCGATCTTCTTCTTTTTAATTGGATTAGAAATCAAAAGAGAGTTGCTGATTGGAGAATTAGATTCTCTTAGAAAAGCAGCATTTCCATTTCTTTCCGCTATTGGTGGAATGCTATTTCCCGTTGCCTTATTTATTTTTCTTAATAAAAATCCTGAAACCTCAAATGGATGGGGCATTCCAATGGCAGCAGACATTGCATTTTCTCTGGCAATTTTAAAATTATTAGGTAACAGAGTGCCTTTGGGCCTTAAAGTATTCCTGACTGCATTTGCGATTATTGATGATATTGGGGCTGTACTTGTAATCGCTGTTTTTTATAGTTCGAGCATTAATTGGTTATTACTAATATATGCCTTGATTCTTATTTTGATTCTCTCTTTCCTTTCGTATCGGGAAATATATGCGAAATACATAATTTTATTATTTGGTATTATTATTTGGATATTGTTTCTAATAGCAGGTATTCATCCAACAGTAGCAGGAGTGTTATTAGCTTTTACTATTCCAATCAGACAAAAGATAAATGTTAAGACATATAAAAATAAGCTCTATGATATCGCAAACGAACTAAAAGTAACTACTGATAATAAAAATTACATTCTTTCCAAAAAGCAAATAGAACAGATAGATGATTTAGAAGATTGTACGGAAGAGGTGCAGTCGCCACTCCAACATCTTGAACACAGACTTCATAATTGGGTTGCATATTTTATCATACCAATTTTTGCATTATCCAACGCTGGTGTTGCTTTTAGTACGGATATGAATTTAGATTACTCACTAATAACCAACATAGTAATTTGCTTGTTTATCGGAAATTTTATTAGTGTAACATTTATGTCTTTTTTAAGTGTAAAATTGAAATTAACAGAATTGCCAACAGGGGTGAACTTTAGACATATACTGGGCATTGCCTCCTTAGCAGGTGTAGGGTTTACTATGTCCATTTTCATTGCAAACTTAGCATTTGTTGAAAATTCCGCTTTTATAGATTCGGCAAAAGTGGGAATTCTTATCGGATCATTCATTTCAGGTTTAACAGGATATACAATTCTAAAATTAAGTAGTAAAAACAAAATAAATTTAAACACATGAAACACCCATGAACCAGAGAATTCGGGAACACACACCTGTGTGCCCAAGCATTACGGTACGCAGGCACAGGCTTGCGTGCCGAAGGGCACTTCAGCCCGCAGGCAGGAGCATGATTATAAAGGGACAAAAAGTAACCCCGTCCTTTAGGCCGGGGTTAAATAGAATGGCGAAAATAGTTTTGGCGGGATTTTCGATGGCGCAGCCGAAAACCATGACAAAACGAAAATTTTTGGCAGTCAGTCAGAAACAAAAATACAAACAAATGAAAAAACTAGCATTTCTTTCGATCATATTATTTCTAATTTTCAGTTGTTCAAAAAATGATGGGACAAACGAAATTATTCCAAATGAAATTACTACAAAAAATCTAACTATATTTTTTGTAAACGACCAACATGGCCAATTAGATAATTTTTCAAAAATCAAACAAATAGTTGATAAAGAAAAACAAGAAACAAATGTACTAATAGCATGTAGCGGAGATATGTTTTCAGGAAATCCGGTTGTTGACAATTATGAGGAAAAAGGATACCCGATGATTGACGTTATGAATAAAGTGGAATTTGATATTTCGGTTCTGGGTAACCATGAATTTGATTATGGAGAATCAGTCTTAAAAGACAGAATGGAACAGGCTGAATTTGTATGGGTTTGTGCAAATGTTGACATGGGATCAACAGGAATCCCTGAACCTTTGGAATATAAAACCATAAACATTGGCGATTTAAAAATCACTTTTTTAGGATTAGTTGAAACCGATGGAAAAGAAAATGCCACTATACCAATGACACATCCTGGAAAAATTCAAAATCTAACTTTTGAAAGGCCTGAAAATGTAGTATCTCAATACTCGAATATCAAAGAGCAGGAAAACTCAGACCTGTATATTGCTTTAACACATTTAGGACATCAGGGTTTTTATGGAGGATTAGGCGATTTTCAATTAGCTGAACAATTCCCCTATTTTGATTTGATTATTGGAGGACATACCAATCAAAAGTTGGATACAGTCGTAAACAATATTCATGTTTACCAGGCCGGATGTTATTTGAATTACTTAGGAAAAATTGTTTTGTCAGTGAAAAACAAAAAGATAGAATCTGCAATTTTTGATTTAATAGAATTAAATAATTACACTGATTATGACACTGAACTAAAATCAGTTATTGACGAATACAATAATAATATGTCTTCTGTTTTAGATGAAGTTATTGGATTTTCACATTTCTATCATGAAAAATATAAAGTAGGTTGTTTTTATACTGACGCTTTAAGAGATAAATTAAATGTGGATGTTACATTTCAGAATACTGGTGGAGTTCGTTCCTCTCTTGATGAAGGAGATATAACAATTAGAAAGATTTATGAGATTGACCCTTTTAACAATGGAACCTTAATTTACAATATGTCCGTTACTGATATTAAGAACTTTTTAATAGGAACAAGCTCAGGCTTTTATTATTCGGGAATCCAAATCGAACAAATTGGTATGGATGTTCAAATTAATGATTTAAATGGCAATATCATACCTGATAATAATATTTTATCACTTGGGATTAATGATTATATCCCTGCTGTTCACGATATTTATTTTCCAACAAACGTGAATATTCAATCTTTCACTACCGCCGAAGCTATTATATTTTATTTAGTAAACATAAACAGCGATGTGAGCTACCCTGATTGTGATCATTATTTTAGATATCAATACTTTAATTAAATTGGAAATTTTTCAGTATTATGCCTTATTTAGTCTCTGTACGAAAACTAGCATAATGTTATATGGCTGATAAGAAATCGTCAAGACCGAGGCGTGAGAAGTCTTAATATTCAGGAGTTTACTTTTGTAAATGACTGGATATTAAGACGAGCACAACGAAGATATTGGCGTTTCTTGCAGCCACTATTTATTATTAATACATTCGTGATCAACACCCAATTCAATTGCAAGTTTACAAATATCTTCAATAATTACCTCCCTCACCGGAATACCTTCAACCTTTCGTATCTCAGTAAGTTCTCTTTCCGGATCACCGGGAACAATCACTTTTTCTTCTCCCTCAACAGTTTTAGAGTTTCTAAATGTGGCTATCCATTTATCCATCATCTCTTTAAAATTGTCGGCAGGCCCGAAGGCATCAATGCGCATTGCACCAAAAAAATGTCCCGTACCTACGCCGGGCATATCATCTCTTACACTCTGATAGCTGGCAATTGGGGGAACCCAAAGGCCAAAGTTGGCTCCTGAAAGTACTCCTGAGAGGATATCAACAATACCTCCTAAACAATAACCTTTATGGCTGCTGTGCACCCTGTCCGAACCTAATGGCAACAGGCAACCTCCATCTAATACTTCATTAGGATCGTCGGTTGGGCTACCATCCTTAGTCTGGATAAAACCATAAGGTATTTTCTGACCGGCACGCATAGCAATTACTACTTTTCCCCTGGGAACGGTCGAAGTAGAAAAATCGGCAACATAAGGAGGCTGTAGTTTGGTCGGAGCAGCCATTGCTATTGGATTTGTTCCTAATAATCGTTCTAATGAGAATGTGGGGGCAACTGAAGGATTTGCATTAGTAAACGTAAGTCCTATCATATCATGCTCAAGTGCCATCATGGCATGATAACCGGCAATTCCAAAGTGGTTGGAATTGTTTACGGCTACCCAACCTGTTCCGGCTGTTTTTGCTTTATTTATAGCTATTTCCATGGCTTCTTTTCCAACTACAAGGCCACAACCTTTATCACCATTAATGGTGGCCGTAGAAGGAGTTTCGTAAAGAATTTTCAGTTTGGGATTTGGATTAAGCCGCCCTTCACGATAAAGTCTTACATAATCAAGTATGCGAATAAGCCCATGGGAAGGGATACCTCTTAGTTCGGCAGTTACAAGATGGTCTGCACAAATTTCTGCATTTACTTCTGTTGCATTAATGCTTAGAAAAATAGCTTTTACAAAAGCTTTCAGTTTTTCATGATTAAATTTTTTCATAGGTATTACATTTTTTTATTTATAAACATTGATTTGGATTTCATTTAAACAAATTGGTCAAGAGTGAAAGATTTCATGGAGTTTTTAATTTTATTATTCATTTCAAACCAAAAATCTTTTGCTGAGCAATTATTAATTAGATTACAATCGTTTGATGGATTTGAACAATCTACTAAACATAATTCAGGTTCAAAAGCTCTGTAAATATCATAAACCGATATTTCACCCGGGCTTCTGGATAATACATATCCGCTACTTTTACCTGAATAATTTGCGATTAAACCGGCATTTCTTAAACCTGTAATTATTGAATCAAGATACTTCAATGGAATTTCCTGGGCTGCTGAAATTTCTTTTTGCAGAATTCCGGTAGAAGATTTATTTTTATAAATTTCTATCATTGCTCTTAATCCGTATCGTACTTTTTTGTTCAATTTCATTATTCTACCTATTCTATCTAATTAGTAGAATGCAAATGTAAATTAATTTTTAATAAATAGACATTTTTTTGAAAATAAATTTCATACTAAAAAAAGTACGAAAATTAGAAATAAGTAATTTAAATTAGAATGATTGGGAATTGGACGTTTGCATTTGGATGAAATTCAGTGCACTTCCGGCTATAAACCATAAAATCTGAATCTCATTATAGCTATGGTTTACGGGAATGGTTTCTTCCGAACCATCACTGTGAGTGATAACAAGCTCCATTTGTTTTCCGGGAACAATATCATTAATATTATTGATAGAAAAGGAATCATCTTCACGAATTTTATCATAATCACCCGGCTTATCGAAAGTTATGGCAAGGACTCCCTGCTTTTTTAGATTTGTTTCGTGGATGCGGGCAAAGGATTTCACCAATACCACCAATACATTCAGATGACGAGGTTCCATTGCGGCATGTTCCCGTGATGATCCTTCTCCATAATTCTCCTCACCAATAACAATTGAGTATTGATGATTCTTTTTATATTGTCGGGCAACAGCTGGTAGGGTGTCATAGCTTTTTGTAAGCTGATTTTTAACATGGTTGCTTTTGTTGTTGAATGAGTTAACAGCACCTATGAGTAGATTATTTGAAATGTTGTCGAGATGTCCTCTGAAACGTAGCCAGGGCCCGGCCATCGAAATATGATCGGTAGTGCATTTTCCTTTGACTTTGATAAGAAGTTTCATTTTGTTGTACATTTCAGGAACCGGGGCATTAAAAGGATTTAACAACTGTAGCCTTTCCGACTCTGAATCAACCTTGATCTCAATATCATCTCCATTGACTGTAGGAGCAATAAAACCCGGCTCTTTTACTTCAAAACCTTTTGGAGGCAGTTCAATACCCTGAGGTTCATCAAGTCTTACCTTTTCGCTATTTTTATTAATAAGAGTATCAGTTAAAGGATTGAACAAAAGGCTTCCAGCTATAGCAAACGCAGTGACTATTTCAGGCGATGCCACAAAACTGTGAGTATTGGGATTTCCATCATTACGCTTGGCAAAGTTCCTGTTGAAGGAAGTGATTATTGAATTTGGCCGTTCAGGATCGTTGGTTTGTCTTTTCCATTGGCCGATACAAGGGCCACAGGCATTTGCCATAATTATTCCACCAATGGCTTCAAACTCTTTTAAAATGCCATCACGTTGCGTAATATGCTTAATCTGTTCTGATCCGGGACTAATAATGAATTCAGATTTTACATCAAGATTTTTCTCTTTTGCCTGTTTTGCTATCGAAGCAGCCCGGGAAAGATCCTCATAAGATGAGTTAGTGCAGGAGCCAATCAATCCTACTTCGAGTTTTTCGGGATAATTATTTTCTTTTACTGCTTTGGTAAACTGTGACACAGGCCAGGCAACATCAGGAGAAAATGGGCCATTGATATAGGGCTCAAGTGTCGATAGGTCGATTTCAATAAGCTGATCAAAATATTTTTCAGGATTTTGCAATACCTCATCATCCGATCGCAGGTGTTTTGAAACTGTATCGGCTAAACGGGCTACTTCATATCTTCCTGTTTTTTCAAGATAAGACTTCATTTTTTGGTCATAAGCAAAAATTGAAGTAGTTGCACCTATTTCGGCACCCATATTACAAATTGTGCCTTTGCCTGTAGATGAGATTGATGTTGCACCCGGGCCAAAATACTCGACAATCGCGCCTGTTCCACCCTTTACAGTTAGAATACCTGCAACTTTCAAGATCACATCTTTCGCAGAAACCCAAGCAGATAGTTTTCCTGTAAGCTTAACACCAATAAGTTTTGGCATCTTAAGTTCCCAGGGCAAACCGGTCATCACATCAACAGCATCAGCGCCTCCAACTCCGATTGCAACCATACCCAAACCACCGGCATTAACAGTATGCGAATCGGTTCCTATCATCATCCCACCCGGAAATGCATAGTTTTCAAGAATAACCTGGTGGATAATACCGGCACCGGGTTTCCAAAAACCAATACCGTATTTTGCAGAAACTGACTTGAGAAAGTCAAATACCTCGCTGTTTTGACTAAGTGCTGCAGAAAGATCTTTCTCCGATCCATTTTCGGCCGGAATCAGATGATCGCAATGTACAGTAGAAGGAACTGCAACCTTTGCTCTTCCTGCATTCATAAACTGAAGCAGTGCCATCTGGGCAGTGGCATCCTGCATAGCTACCCGGTCGGGGCTGAATTCTACATAATCTTCTCCACGTTTGAATGGCTGTATATTTTCAGGATCGTAAAGATGGCTGTATAATATCTTTTCAGCAAGTGTCATAGGCCGGCCAAGTATCTTTTGCCCCTTTTCAACACACTCACCGAAACTTTGGTAAATCCTTTTAATTAATTCAATGTTTAATATCATAAGGCTGTGTGATTTTCCTATTTACTTTTTGCTGAAGCCTTCTTTGCATTCTCAACATATTGTTCAAGAATTTCCGTTGTTAGCGATCTTGGCCGTTCAAGTGGATAACTGAGTGCTCTATCCCAAATAATGTTGGCACAAATACCAATTGCTCGCCCAATGCCAAATAATACTGTGTAGAAGTCATATTCCCTGATGCCATAATGCCACTGTATTACACCCGTCTGAGCATCAAGATTTGGCCAGGGATTCTTTGCTTTACCATGTTTTTTAAGAATTGGTGGCACCACTTTGTAAAGCATGTTTACATATTTAAAGATGGTGTCATCCGGCATGTGTTTGAGACAGAATTGTCGCTGAATCTCGTATCTTGGGTCAGTGATTCTCAATACAGCATGGCCGTATCCAGGTATCAACTGTCCTGAATTTAAGGTATCCCAAACAAATTTTTTCATCTCCTCTTCCTGAGGTAAGTCTTCACCATAAATCTCAATAACACTTTTGAGCCACATAAGTACACCCTGATTAGCAAGCCCGTGCAGGGGGCCTGCAAGTCCGTTGACCATTGAGGAGATCGAGAGGTATATGTTAGAGAGCGTACTTCCAACCAAATGGCCAGTATGGGCACTTACATTACCACTTTCATGATCACTGTGGATAATAAAGTTTAAGCGTGATACATCGTCATAAGGAGGATCTATACCCATCATATAGGCAAAATTGTGCCCCAAATCAACATTTGGGTTCGAATGAATTATCTTTCCGTCGCGGTAAAGTTTCGCATAGATATACGATGCAATTTCAGGTATCTTAGCAAGAAGGTTCAGGGAATCCTCAAAAGTGGAATCCCAGAAATCATCTTTATTAAGGCCTGCCTCATACTTTTTGGCAAAGAACGACTCCCTCGACATAGTGAGAATTGCAGTTGAAAAGATAGTCATTGGGTGGCTTATGCTTGGAAAAGCATCAATCACATCATAGACATATCTGGGCAGAATTCGCCTTTTATTAAATTCATCAATTGTATCGGCAACTTCGTCTTCCGTCGGAATGTCACCGGTTAAAAGTAAGTAATAAAGCCCCTCTACATAAGGCATTTCAGCATCTTTTGGTTTGGGTAGCTTTTCAAGTACCTCAAATAGTGAATACCCACGATACCTGATACCATAATTTGGGTCAAGATGTGAAATGTCGGTAACCAAGCATTTAAGTCCTCTTAAACCTCCCAGTATGTGTCCCACAGTTACTTTATCGACAACTACATCGGCATTTTTCCCCAACTCCTTGATACGGAGGCGATGTTCAACTATTTTTTGGCGAAGTTTTTCTTTTAGTTTTGACATATATGAATTGTATTAGAATTGAAAAAAATTTATGAGTCCAGTCTAAAAACACAAAAACGATGGAATATTGGAAACCCTAATCATTCCATTTTTCCATTATTCCTTAGTTATTATATAAAAATGACTTTTTATACTGCACTCCTTTATTATTTGCTATTTTTAATATTATTGATTATTTCATCACCGAAGGCCGAACATTTAAGTTTTGTTGCACCTTCGAGAAGGCGATGGAAGTCGTAAGTAACCTTCTTACTCTTAATTGCTATCTCAACATTATCGTAGATCAATTGTGCAACTTCATTCCAGCCTAGATATTCAAACATCATCGCACCAGATAATATTACAGAACCCGGATTAACTTTATCCAACCCGGCATATTTTGGAGCGGTGCCATGAGTAGCTTCGAAAATTGCATGCCCGGTTTCGTAATTGATGTTGGCTCCCGGAGCAATACCAATACCACCAACCATTGCGGCAAGTGCATCAGAAATATAATCGCCATTAAGGTTCATTGTAGCAATCACTGAATATTCGGCCGGACGCAGGAGGATTTGCTGAAGGAATGCATCGGCAATAACATCTTTGATCAACAAACGGCCCTCAGCTAATGCTTTATCCTGAGCTATATCGGCTGCTTCTTTTCCTTCATTTTCAACAATTCTATCGTATTGAGCCCATGTAAAGACCTGCTTTCCAAACTCCCGTTCTGCCAGTTCATATCCCCATTTTTTGAAAGCACCTTCAGTGAATTTCATGATATTACCTTTGTGAACCAGTGTGAGTGATGGGAGTTTCCGATCAAGTGTATATTGAATGGCTGCACGAACCAGACGCTCTGTGCCTTCAACTGATATTGGTTTAATGCCTATTGAAGATGTTTCAGGGAAGCGGATTTTGCTTATTCCCATTTCGTTGATCAAAAAATCTTTGATCTTTTTATTATCGGGTTCACCATGCATAAACTCCACTCCGGCATAAATATCTTCAGTGTTTTCACGGAAGATGACCATATCAACCTTTCCCGGATCTTTTACAGGTGAGGGCACTCCATTAAACCATTTTACCGGCCTGAGGCAAGTAAAGAGGTCAAGTTTCTGCCTTAAAGCAACATTGAGTGATCTGATACCTCCTCCTACGGGAGTGGTTAATGGCCCCTTAATTCCCACAATATATTCCTTGAAAATATTGAGAGTCTCTTCCGGAAGCCATTCACCGGTCCGGTTAAATGCCTTCTCACCGGCAAGTACCTCTCTCCATATTATTCTTCTCTTTCCTTGATATGCCTTTTCAACAGCTGCATCAAAAACCCTGACAGCCGCAGCCCAAATATCGGGTCCTGTACCATCGCCCTCAATAAAGGGAATAATCGGAAAATCGGGCGTTTGTACCATGTTGTCTCTAAATATTATCTTTTCTCCTGTCATGTAAAAAATCTCCTTATATTTTTTTTTGATAACTATATTTTTTTATATGAATATAATCATGTTTGGTTCAATGTGAAAGAATAAATTTATTAATCAAAATAACTCCATACAATTTTAAATTTAATGCTTTTGTTAATTTATTCACATTTAATCAATAAAACCCACAAATATTATATAAAAATTTCAATTATCAATACTTTTTTTTTAAAAAAGCTACTATTTTTCTCAATTAACTGAAAATATTTACATGTCTTTTTTTTTATGTTTAGAAAACATAAACTGCTTATTGTTGATACTCTGGATGTTTCCGAATTATTTTGTAAGAAAAATGCAGAACTGAATAAAGACAAAATTATTTTTTACACTATTATAAACATTAAAGAGTTTAATAAAAAGATTCAATTTCTAAAAGATCGGATGAAATGTTGATTATGAATAAAATTTTTATAGATTTGTAGAAAAAAATAATGAGTATTTATTTACATTTTGTTTTTTGTCCCGATAGCTATCGGGATGTCATTTGCAGTTTATCTGGATTAGAATCATTAATAAAAAGAAGTAGAAAAATAAAATTGAGTAGAAATTAATATAAATTTGTGTAGCGAACGGCCATGTGCCATAGCTGCGGAACATTGATACCAATTATAATTATGGGAAGACCACCAACAAAACCAAAGGAATTAAGAGATGGATTTTATATTGAAATTCGAAATATAGGATCCCATACCGGAATAAAAATCCGAAGAGATAATAAGGAACAAATGTTAAGTGCAATAAAAGAGTATGAAAAAACTAAGGACGTGATAGTTTTAGGTGAATTCAGAAAAGGAAAAATGGTAAATAAAGCAAAATAGCAATAAACTATTTACAGAGCATTTTACCATTTTGTATTTCACCATAAGGAAATAACATGAAAAAATATGCACCGGCTACAATTGAGTAGTCGGCTGATGGTCAAATTGACAACCCCTGCTCAACCGGTCAAGCGAGTGTGCAGGTACGGACACACGAACGATTCCGTCGGACAGAGAATAGTAGAATATTTGAATTTTATTTACCTGAATTTATGATACTCCCCATTATTCCATCATTCCAACAATCGTAGTGCGGCCGTATGGACATTCAATGTAATTATAGACATACAAAATACAAAGCTCTGTATCTAATACTCATTAAAACTCAAAACCCTATCCTTTTCTTTTCTTATCTTTTCACGCAATTTATAATCATCTTCGGCATAACCTAAAGAGATCAATAAACCGATTGTTTTGTTTTTCGGGATTTTCAGAAGTTTTTTAATTGGTTTTTCGTTGAACCAGCCGAGCATACAGGTTCCAAGCCCTTCTTCGGTTGCCTGAAGACAAAAATGTTCAGATGAAATTCCAATATCTATCAAACTGTATTCTTTCTTTTTGATCTTTGATCCTATCTGAGTTATTATTGGAGATTTTTCAATAACAATCACAACCATTACCGGAGCCTGTTCCACAAATTTATTAAACCTGACAAGACTGCTGAAAGTTTCCTTACCTACTTTCTCTTTAATTTGGGGATCATCAACAATAATATATCTCCAGGGTTGGCTGTTACTTGCCGAGGGAGCCAATCGTGCAGCCTCAATACATTTTTCAATTTTCTCTCTTTCAACAGGCTTGCCGGAATACTTTCGAACACTTTGACGTGTTTTTATTAAATCAAAAAAAATCATTTAGGGGGTTGGATAATTTAACATTCACTTTTATTTTGTAACTTACTATACTTCACATATAAAAACCTGTCGTTCAGAATATTTTATCCCACCCCCTTAATCCTATTCCAAATTTCTTCACTTTCTTTTTCAAAACCGGGCTTTTTCAATAATGCAAACATATTCTTTTTATAAGCCTCAACACCGGGTTGATCGAAAGGATTAACATCCAAAATATAACCGCTTACTGCACAAGCCATTTCGAAGAAGTAAATTAATTTACCAATATTCTTTTCGTTTATTTTTGGGACTGAGATTTTTATATTCGGGACATCGCCGTCAACATGAGCTATGCTTGTGCCAAGCTCAGCCATTTCATTAACTTCCGTGATCTTTTTTCCGGCGAGATAATTCAATTTATCCAAATTGTCTTCAGTTTCAGGGATAAGAAGTTCACGGTTTGAATCTCCAACAGAAATAACTGTTTCAAAAATATTTCGCAATCCTTCCTGAATATATTGTCCCATTGAATGCAGATCGGTAGTAAAACTTACACCGGCAGGGAAAATTCCTTTATTTTCTTTTCCTTCGCTTTCGCCGTACAGCTGCTTCCACCATTCGGTCAAATAAATCAAATTCGGCTGATAATTCACCATTATTTCGATTAATTTATTTTTGCGATAGAGTGCATTTCGGGTAGCTGCATATAATGAAACAGGGTTCTCATCAATGGAAGTTGTTTGTTTGCATTGATTTTGAATTTCAATTGCTCCTTTGATAAGTTTTCGGATATCGAAACCTGCCACTGCAATCGGCAACAATCCAACAGGAGTCAAAACCGAATAACGTCCGCCAACATCATCGGGAACAATATAAGTTGAGTAATTCTCACGAGCCGAAAGCTCTTTTAAAGCACCTTTTTCTTTATCCGTAATTGCAATTATTCTTTTTCGGGCTTCATCAACACCATACTTTTTTTCGAGATGTTGCTTTAAAATTCTAAAAGCCAAAGCAGGTTCGGTAGTAGTTCCCGATTTTGAGATTACCGTTAAAGCATAGTCTTTATTATCAAGAATATCCAAAAGATCACTTAAATAATCTTCGCCGATATTTTGGCCAGCATATAAAATCACAGGGCTTTTTCGTTCGGGCAATAAAGTTTCAAAACTATGACTCAGTGCTTCGATCACAGCTCTTGCCCCTAAATATGAGCCACCTATCCCAATCACGACAAAAACCTCAGCCATATCATAAATTCGTTTCGCATCGGCTTCGATACTTTTTATTAAATTTTCATCTATTTCCGAAGGAAGATCAACCCAACCGAGGAAATCATTCCCTTTTCCGGTTTTTTGAAATATTGATTTAAAATGATTATTGATCTCATCCTGATAAGCATTGATCTCATTTTGAGATACAAACTTTAAAACATTTTCGATTGATACATTTAGTTTTTGCATATTTTTTAATATTTAGAATTTTGCAAAACAAAGATAGTTTATTTTTAATAAAAAAAACATCTTGTTATCTATTTTAATAAACCGTTAAAACGGTTAGGTTTCATGGATTTTTGTTTTTCCCATGACTATAGTCATGGATTGCTTTTGTTTTGTGCTTGTTTTCCGACAATTAGCAGCCCTCGATTTTAATCGTGGGTATAATAAATTGTTAGGAAACACAACCGTTTCAACAATTCTTAAAATTCCATGTCTTTCTAAAAATCAATCAACTTATAAAAACCGATTTATCATCCTTATCAATTACTTTACCAACAATTGCAGTCTGTTCATACCCTTTGGCAATAAGTTCTTTTTTCATAGTCTCAACTGCTTCGGGAGGTGAACAAATTAACAAACCACCGGAGGTTTGTGCATCAACCAAAAGCATTTTTGAATTGTATTCAACTGAATTTTCAAAAAGGCATTCATCTTCAACAAATTCAAGGTTGCGAAAAGCAGCACCGGGGATACAACCCATTTCAATTAGTTCAAAAGTTTTGTTTAAGGCGGGAACTTGCTGAGAATCGATTTTGATAGAAACCTCACTTGCCTGAGCCAATTTCAAAGCATGTCCAAGCAATCCGAAACCGGTAATGTCGGTGGCACATTTCACTTTATGTTTTATCATTATATCTGAAGCGTGCATATTTAATTGTTTCATTGTTTCTATTGCTTCATTATAGGTTTCAATTTCACCAAGTTCAACTTTTTTTGCTGCAATAGCTACTCCGGTTCCAAGCGGTTTTGTTAACAATAGAATATCGCCGGGTTTTGCATCTGAATTAGTAATAATATTATCGGGATGAATCCAGCCGCTTACAGCTAAGCCATATTTTGGAATATCATCGGCAATCGTGTGGCCTCCAACAATTACACCACCTGATTCAATAACTTTATCATGCCCTCCTCTAAGAATTTCTTTCAAAATTTCCATCGGTAATTTAGCAGGGAACAAAACAATATTCAATGCCGTTAAAACCTGTCCGCCCATAGCATAAACATCGCTAAGTGCATTAGCAGCAGCAATCTGGCCAAAATCATAAGCATCGGAACAAACCGGCGGAAAAAAATCGGTGGTTTGAATTATTGCATAGTCATCATTGATTTTAAATACTCCGGCATCATCGTGAGTTTCAATATCAACTAATAAATTCTTATTTTTGATTTTTGGTAAACCATCGAGTGCTTTTTGGAGTTCAGAAGCTGATAGTTTTGCCGAACATCCGCCCTGCTCAACAAGATTTAATAGATCGTATTTCATTTGGTTAAATATTAATTACTTTTCCGGCTTTTGTCATGCTCTCTAAGATTTCATACATATTCGAAATTCTACCAATAGCAAACTCCTCTGTTTTATCAAAATAATCAAGACAAGTACCGCAAGTAATTAACTCGACACCTGCTTTTTCTAATTCATTTAAAGCCAGCAATGTTGGAGACCCTTTTAACACAAAATTTATTCCTGAATTAATAAAAATTATTTTTTGGGGCAGATTATCCATCTCTTTTAATGTGTTCAACAAAGCACCTGCAAGAACAAAACCAAGATCATTCGATCCCTCTCCCAATCTGTCTTTTCCAAATAAAATTACATAATCATCCTTTTCGGGGGGATCAATTGTACAATATTTTTCGGCTTCCACATTTTCCAAATCAACATTATGATTATTTACAATCACTTCAAAAACATTTCCGTTTTTTGAAATTTCCGATTTAATTCCGTTATCCGTTAAAAACCTGATAACATTATTTTTAGAAATTTCATTATCAATTATAACTTTCAAAGCTTCGTTATTTGGCAATTGCTTTAAAGCTTTTTTTGTTTCAATTAACGGAAGTGGACATTTTAATCCTTTTACGTCTATGGTTTTCATGTGTTTATATTTTCTGTTATAGCTATTTTATTAACCGCAAAGAACGCTAAATAACGCAAAATATTTTGCGTTTCTTTGCGGTCTTTGCGGTTTCATATATTTCTTATTTCATTTAACGTAGAGTCTCTTTTTTTCCTTTCTCAGTAATATTAATATAAAATGTTTTTTTATTAACAATACCTTCATTTACATAAATTCCGAGCAAAATCTGACAAACTTTCTTCGTGCAATTTAATAATATGCGAAACTCTTTCTCATTTATTCCTCTTTCTTTTGTATTCAATTCTTTTAACAAAATATTTCTACTGCTATCAACTACTTTTGAATAAAGATAATCACCTTCATGGAAATATAATTTATTCGTTTTCGCAAGATATTTCAACATCATCTTTAATTTGTCTTTGCTGATGTTCTTTGCCTTTGCCTGCGATTCTGTCTCCGAATTTTGCGGCAATTCCATTCCATAACTTCTTATAATATCTTCAAGCCAATCAAGCTGATCAGCCATTTTTGGATCAATTGTTACTGAATGATCTTTTAATGCCCAGGTATTTCCAACCTTCCTGATAATTCCATCATTAAAGATTTTATTAATTAATTCTTCAACATAAATTTTACCTGTTTGTGATGTTAATCCAAGTTTACCTGCAAAAGCAATTGCATCCACACCTTCCTCAAGAATTGGATTTTTCTCATGCCACAGCTTAATAATTTCAATAATTTTGTTATAAAGATGGTTTTCAGTTGATTTAATTACCAATATTTCTTTATCGGAAACTTTGTAAATAATAACTTCATTACTATTATCATTTTCACATTCTTTTAAAATATCGGCAACAGGCTTTTTTATTTTGTTCGAAATATCATCAACAGCTATCGGTTTATTCTCTTTTTTAAGTTCTAATTTTATCAGATTAAAAAGTTTATCGGAATTTAGAGTTGCCTCAGCAAATTCAGTCAGGCTTTCAATAAGCTTTGGAGTTCTTCTTTTATGATGAAGCGGGTCAACATCAATGATAGTTCCACCGCCCAATGTTATATCGTTTGAAGTATTTCTGATTATAAATTTGTCTTTATTAAGAAGGATATAAGGTTTTTCTAGATGTATTTGAACAATTGCAGTTTCATTATTATTCAAAACATCTTTATCAAGAAGATGAATTTTTGCCAGGCACTCGAAAGTTCCCGTCAGAAAAATCACATTAGTCCATAATTCAAGTTGGATATCGTTCTCGAAAAGTGATAATGAGGCATCAATCATTTGGGTTTCATCAATTTTTTTATCCGACAAAATCATCCCTCTTTTAAAATCATCAACTTTAAAACCTGTCAAATTAAGAGCGGCTCTGTCACCCGAAAAAGCTTTTTCAACCGATTGGCCATGTCTTTGAATACTTCTGATCTTGACTTTATTAAAATCAGGTAAAAGAAAGACTTCTTTACCCGACTGAATCATACCATTTAAAACAGAACCCGTTACAATGCTACCAAAACCTTTTGCAGAAAAAATTCTGTCGATTGTCATTCTAAAGAAATCATCTTTATTTTTTTCAGGAATATTTAAAAGATGTTTATCAATAAGTTGAATTAACTCACTTATTCCTTTTTTAGTAATAGACGAAACTCCAACAATAGGTGCATTTTTCAGGCTGGTATCTTTTAATAATTCTTCAACCTCCTCTTTTGCCAATTCCAAAGTCTCTTCGTCAACCAGATCGGTTTTGTTTAAAGCAACAATAGCATTTTTTATTCCAAGCATTTTAATAATATTCAAATGCTCGATTGTTTGAGGCATAACCCCGCTATCTGCGGAAATTACGAGAAGGACAATATCAATACCGAATGCCCCGGCAACCATAGTTTTAATAAAATCCTTATGGCCGGGAACATCCACAATTCCTATTGATTCACCCGATGGCAGGTTAAGATGAGAAAAACCGAGATTTATTGTAATACCTCTTTCTTTTTCCTCTTTATGTGTATCGCATTCAATGTCGGTGAGAGCCTTGATCAAAGCTGTTTTGCCATGATCGACATGGCCTGCAGTTCCCATTATCAAATGTCTCATTTCGCGATCAGTTCTGTAAACGTTTGTTTCATATTTTAAATTATTGTATAATATTGGGGAATTTGTTTATTTGGTCTTCTGTTTTTATATATAAACCTTATTTTTGTTTTTAAACCTTAGTAGATAACGAATTAACAACGAATCCCAAACCTTATTACCTTATTATTATTTTCGTAATGATTCCTGATAATGTTTAATAAACATTTCATATTCTTCTTTAAAACTCACTATTTTATGATGTTCCGGTTGATTAAGAATATATTTACAAACTTTATCAATATTGGATTTTGAAACTGAGAAGGCGGATGCTGAGTTTTGCCATGAAAAACTTCCTTTAACAAGTTTATTTTCATTAATAAAAAGCTCTGAACTTTCTGCAACAATGGTTGCTAATTTTTCCTCTGAAATTGAAGCAGAGCGGGAAACAAGAAAATGAACATGTTCGGAATTTGCATATATTGAGTATAGTTTTGATGAATTATTGTTAACAATTCCTGTTATGTATTTTTCTATTCGAACACGATTTTTTTCCGGTATTATTACTTGCCGTGCTTTTGTAGTGAAAATAAAATGCGTATATAGATTATTGTATTTTATCTTCATATTAAAATAAGGTAATAAGGTTAAGAGATGTGAATAATACCATAAAGCTACTAAGGTTTAAAACAAAAATAAGGTTTTTTTAGAATATCATAGTTATATATTTTTAATTTAATTTGGTTGAACTACAAAAATCGAAATTATTTCTCAAACCTCATCATCTCAAAATAAATTATAGCCGTTTTTTATAAACATCATTAATAATTTTTGCTGTTTTCATGATATTTTCTTCTGGGATTGTTAGTAAATCGAAATAAATATCACCTTTTTTGAGTATTCCAAGAACAGGATTTTTATGATGCAATAAACCAAAGTACATTTTCTCGGCAAAGCCTGACCTTTCCTTATTTGAAAGATCATCATTATTTATCTTTACTGCAAAGCTGTCAAATTCTTTCCCGGGTAACGAACCTCCGCCGCATTGTCCTTTACTTTTTACAAATGTTGTATTTATTTTATATTGTTGCAATTCATCATTCAGTAGCTGAGCATTTTTCTTCAACTTATCAGAAGTTTTTGTCAACATATTGAAAACAGGATTTTTATTTAAAAGATTTTGCTCATTAAGATAGGTTTGGCAACTTGCTTCTAAAAAAGCCAAAGTAAGTTTGCCCACTCTTAATGCACGAGTCATTGGCTCTTTTTTCAATTTAGCAATCATCTCGGCCTTTCCGGCAATGATACCGGCTTGAGGGCCTCCAAGCATTTTATCACCACTAAAACATACCAGATCAACACCTTGTGCCAAAGTTTGTTTCACATCAGGTTCATCTTTTAAAATACCTATTGATTTTTTATTTAATAAACCCGAACCCATATCATAAACAACAGGAAAATCATATTTTTTACCAAGCGCAACTAATTCTGTCAAATTAACTTCCTTAGTAAATCCCTGAACAATATAATTTGAGGTATGAACTTTTAAAAAGATAGCTGTATTTTCATTTATATTGTTTTCGTAATCGCTGATCTTGGTTTTATTGGTCGTACCAACTTCTTTCATAATGCAATCCGAAGCTGTAAGAATTTCGGGAAGCCTGAACGAGCCACCAATTTCAATAAGTTCGCCACGTGAAACTATTGCTTCTTTATTTTTTGAAAAAGCTCTAAGAATTAGCATTAAAGCAGCTGCATTATTATTAACAACCAAAACATCCTCAGCACCGGTAAGGTATTTCAAAATTTCAGTTAAATGCGAATTTCTTGAACCTCTCTGCCCGGTTTGCAAGTCGAATTCCAGATTGTTATATCCAACCAAAACCTGAGATGCCTCTCTAATGATTTCATCTGTAAAAGGGGATCTACCTAAATTTGTATGAATTATAATACCTGTTGCGTTTATCACGCTTCTTAGGTTTCGGGAAGTAAGCTGAAGGATTTCAGATGTTATTTTTTCTTCAATTTTTTCAATAGATGGAATCTGTCCTTTTTGTAAAGCAATATTTCTCAGCAAATCAATAACATTCCTGATACAATATTTGACAACGGCAATATTGTGCTGTTGGATGAGGTTAATAACTTTCGATCTTGCAAGCAATTTGTCAACACCGGGAAGTTTCCTCAGAATTTCCGTATTTGTCGCCATTGTATTGATTTATTCATCATTTATATTTCTTTTTTGCAGAGAGGGCAGGAATCGAACCTGCCACAGCCGGTTTTATCCGTCTGTTACCGGTTTTGAAGACCGGTTGGAACACCAGTTCCGTCCCCTCTATTTTTGGCGTTAAAATTTTTCAACGCCAAAATCATCAATTTTCAATTTCATAACGCAATTATAGCAAAATAATTTTTCCGATTTCTGTTTTTCCCCCAATATTTATTTTATAAAAATAGAAACCACTGCTAACCGAATTACCACTTTCATCATTAGCATTCCAGTTAACATTATAGGAACCTGACAATTGGTCTTTTTTCACAAGTTGTTTAACTAATTGTCCTTGTTGATTATAAATATCAATACTAACTTTACAATTTTCTTTAACTATATAGTTTATTGAAATTGTTTTTGAAAATGGATTTGGGTAAACAGATACTAAATCTTCAATATTTTCTGAAGAATTTTTTGTAATATTAATAATACTGTATCGGCTATCTTCATAAGGATAAAATTCATCGGTATAAGCATCATTATACGGATTATTCATTGTGAATTCAACAGGAACTATTGATTGCGAAGAAGAATCCCAAACCTTTAAAATTATCGGATTACCGGCTTCAAAGCCTCGTCCGCTAATTATTGAACTGAATACAGGGAGTTCGTTTTCAAAAGGATTTTGAGAAGAAACTTTCAATGCTCCCACCAAAAGGTCTTCGTCATAAGCAGCAATTTCGTCACCAATTTCTAATCCTTCAACATAAATTGAGTAAACCGGATCGGCAGCATTTCCGCCTTCAAAAATAAAGTGAGTAGGAATTACATTCACCTCTCCACTTGATTTTGCAGCTTCAGGATAAATTAATTCACCATCGGCAAACATTTTAACAATATATCCTTCGCCGGGAAAACAATCACCAATTCCGTTAACCCAATTAGGGCCAATCTTTCTTAAAGTACTTCCACTTGAATTTCTAATTAAGTCAAGATCATCATTAAGTATTGTAGCAAAGGCGCTTAATGCGTCCATTTGATCTATCGGCAAATAACTAACAAACTGAAAACCTGTTACAAGCTCAATTGGTTCATTGTAAGCGATCATATCACCGGATATTGTAAATTGGCCGGTTGCTGTTGTCTTAAATAAATAGCCTTCAGTTCCAATCCAATCGCCAATTCCATTAACCCAATTGGGGCCAATCTTGCGAAATACCGAACCTTCAGAATCTCTAATATACTCAAGATCATCGTTCAAAACTTCCTGAACTACTACTGTCATATCAGGATTTTGAGGTTCAACATTAGTTGAAATAAATTGGAAACCTTCGGTTAAATTAATAATTTGTTCCATGGTAGCAAGATCAAGGAAATAATTAACAATTTCACTAATCACATAAGGTTTCAGGTTTAGGAAATCACCATTGGCCATAGCTCCTAATACAACACTTGAGGATACTGTTTTAAATTCAGTAGTTTCATTAGCAATTATTCTACCAAAACCATCTTCGCTGCTAAACAATAATTCACTGCTATATGAAGAATTTTCAATTCTATCGATATCATAATGAGGACTATCTCCACCTAAAAAATTAATATCTAAATCGGTCATCATACTACCCGGATTTCCCAATAAAGAATTAACTTCAAATTCACCGCCGGGACCAACATATCCAATACCAAGATTATCCATAAGTGTTGTTCCGTTTAAACTAAATCCAATATCAGAACCTTCTAAATATAAATTACCACCTTGTGTTAAATAATTATTAAGTTTTGTCTGGTTTGTTGCATTTACAATACCAGGAGGAGTGGCACCTCAACTAAGGCAATAACACCCCAGAGTTGCGATAATTATATCGTAACCTGTGAGGTCAGCCGGCAGGGAAGAAACTAAATCATAGGAAATACCGGCCGCATCTAATGCTCTTGTAATACCAACTTCAGGCTGAATTACATCTCCAACCTCAGGATCGGTAATAGTTGCTATATCATTATCATTATCCCAAACAAGAAGATCGAATTCAACATTAGGATTTATACGAACAAAATGTCCGCATGAGGTATTATTAGGTTCAAAATCATCAGGATTTGGTATGTTTGCATAAAAAGCTGTATTACAAACTTCTGTAGCAGTCCATTCAAATTCATACACTCCAATTTCTCCAGTTGCTAACTCATCAGTGACTAAAACACTTCCGATTGCATCACCTTCTTTACAATTATATAGATCAACAGTAAAATTGGATTGAGTTTGTAGGCCGAGGTTTTTAACTTCAACTTCCCATATTCCGGTTTCATTCAAATCAATATTTCCGGGACCACTAACACCATTCACGCAAAGATCACTATCAAAATATGCAGTTATAGTTAAATTAAAAACATCCCACCAATTCCAATTGTAGGTAGTTCCTCCAAAGGTACGGAATTTGATTTGGGCATCCTGGCCACCATATTCACTGATGTCAAAAGCAATATCAGATCCGTTAGCATGGCCCCAATTTGCTCCTGTGAGATTAAAATCCCAAAGCAAATGTTCATCGCCGCCAACTATTAAATAAATTTCGGCAACTTCATTTCCTGATGTACAAACATCAAGATATTGATTTACGATTAAGTCCTGCACGCTTTCATGTAAGGTGATTGTTGGTGAAACGGCTGATAAATCAAAATTTGTAATTGTCGGGCTCCAATAAAACTGTAATTTACCTGCGCCAATTGTCCAATTATCCTCTAAGGTCCAGCTTGCACCGTGGCTTAAGTCATCTACCCACCAATTTGTTTGGGCAGAGATGGGAAGCCAAAACAATGATGTGATTAGAATAAATAATAGAAATTTTTTCATAGAATCATAGTTTTTATGTAAGTTTAGATGATTATTTTTTCAGAAAGAACATACCCACATTATTTGATTTATAAATTGTTTAGTATGACATAATCATCTATCCTTTGGATTAAACATATTTTTTTGTGTGCTTCTTGATCATATATGCAATAAGATACATTTTTTAATAAGACATTTTTGTTTTATTATGGTTGCTTAAATTAACAAAATTTGTTCAAATGTATGGAAAATTAGTTTACTAATGATATTTATGCAATAATAATCAACCAAATAACTTTTTATAAACAAAAAAAGCCATCCTTTCGGACGGCTTTTCATTTGTTTAAAATTTTATCGAATCACAATCTTTTTAACCTGACTAAAGCCTTTTCCGCTAAAGCTTAAAAAATAAACTCCGGCTGCTAAATCCGTCAGATCAAGTTGTGTTGAAGTTGATTCGCTTAATTCAAAATTGGAATATTCTTTGCCTCTTGAATCAAATACTTTAATTTGGATATCACCTTTTACTCCTTCGAGTGAGATACTAAATATTCCTTTGGAAGGATTTGGGTAAATAGATATTGTTTCCTCTGTATTTTCAATTTTTCCTTTTGTAATATTTACAATACTATATTTCCCATCTCCCACAGGAAAAACATCCGAAACATAAGAATCATAAATTGATTCCATTGTGAAATCGACTGAAACAATATTATTTTCAGACCAGACTTTTAAAATTATCGGATTGCCTTTTTTGTAGCCTTGACCATTAATTAAAGTACTAAATACCGGAAGTTCGTTTTCAAAAGTGTTTTGAGAATTAATTATTGTCGCTCCGACCAATATATCTCCATCGTAAGCTGCAACTTCATCGCCAACTTCTAATCCTTCGATATAAATTGTATAAACCGCTTCGGCGGGATTACCACCTTCAAAAACAAAGTGAACAGCTTCATTGTTTTTTCTTTTCAGGTCTGACAATTCATAAGAACGTTTTTTATCCAAAATAGACAAATTGTCAAACGGGCCTCTTCCGTTATCCCTTAGGCAGCGGACACTAAAACCGTCCGCCTTATCGCTGGACAAACGGCTCACATTGACGAAGCCAGAGCACATGCCCCGTATCCACGCGCTTGGTGATGAGTACGCCGTGGACGACCACCAGTAACCATTGTAACCCAGATAGTAGAATAATCCACTGGTACTGCGGTAACTGCCCGGAAGAGCAGTAAAACCACTTTCATTAGTAGCACCTGCATTTGGTGGCCACCAATGTGCTGTGCCGGTTTCTTTCATTTTTCCTCCTGCTACACTTTCTCCTCCAAGAAAATCTGTTATTATTGTAAAATCACAATCTGTTGGAATATACCAGGCTTCGGGGCAAATACCTTGTGTTGCTGTGTCAGTTACATATTGCATTATTTCATTCCATTGGTATAATCCGCCGTATTCATCACAATTTGCAGGATCGTTATCATAACAATATTTTTCAATTACACCATTGTTTGTCATTTCATGAAAGCCGTTAATCCTTTCACCAATATTAAGGTTTTCAACCATCCAGCATTGATCGCCAATTTGAACGGTGTTATAGGTTTGTTCGTTGCGAGGGTCGGTAAAAGGATCGCCACAAGTAAATGGTGAAGAACCCGGGTATATTAAAATGCCATTTGTAAACATCTTGACAAGATATCCCTCCCCCGGCTGACAATGGCCAATTCCATTAATCCAATTCGGGCCGATTTTACGTAGTGTTTGGCCATTTGAATTTCTTACAAAATCAAGATCATCGCCGATGATAGTTGCATAAGCATCCAATGCATCAATCGGAACACGCGGAAAATAACTCACAAACTGAAATCCTGATTCTACAGGAATCGGGGTTGTATGATTAACCAAATATCCATTGATTGAAAATGAATCATCGGCAAACATTTTAACAAGGTAACCTTCATCAATTATCCAATCACCGATACCGTTAACCCAATTGGGACCAATTTTTCGTAAGGTTTGGCCTAAAGAATTTCTTGCAAAATCAAGGTTATCATTTAATACATCGGCCATAACAACCAACATATCCGGATTTTCAGGGTTAATGGCTGATGAAATAAATTGGAAACCATAAGATAAATTGAATGTTTGAAAAGCTGATGATAAGAAATCCAAAGCAACAATACTATATTCACCATCATCGTAAGGAAATACATCTCCCGTGTATGCATCACCATAAGGATCGAACAGTTCTATATCAAAATTATCAACTTCTAATTCCTCACTTGCATCCCAACATTTGAATAAGTAAGGATTACCGCCCTGGTAACCCGGCCCACTTACGAGAACACTAAAAGCAATCAGGTCATTTTCAAATTGATTTTCGGGTGTACAAATTTGATCTAAAGTAAACAAGCCAACCATAAGATCACCATCGAAAATGGCAATCTGATCACCGGCAACCAAATCATCATCTTCGCTAGTAGCCCCGGAAATATAAATTGTCCATAACGGGCTTGACGGATCTCCGCCTTCGAAATTAAAATGTGGTACTGTTATTGTTAAAGAAACAGGAATTTCAACTGTGGGATTTAAAACATCATTGCTTTCAATAACAATAGTTGCAAGATATATACCGGTATCAAGGCCTGTTGCATCGAAATTCACATCAATAAAATCAGCTTGATACGGTAAAACTGTTCCACTTGTGGGATTTACCGATAACCAGTCATCATCAGTATATTCAATAGATATTGTATATATTAGATGGTCCTCTCCTATATTGCCAATTATTAACTCATTTGTTTGTGATTGGCCAATGTTCAGGCTTACATCAAATTGATTAGGGTCAACAATAATTATTGGCTCATGGATACAAGCCTCCCGAAAATATTTTACATCATCTAAATAATACTTAGAAGCATCAGTACCTTCGCCACCGGCATAGAAATCAACGGCACCTAATTGATTAGCACCGGGAGCGCCTTGAGCTTGTAAACTCCACTGCCAATCTTTGTAGAATACTCCGTCAATGTAGAGTTCGGCGTGGTCACCATCAAGATAAATTATATGCTGAAAATAAATCCATGTGTCATGTGTATAAGTGTAATCTTCAAGTGTTTCACCTGCAATTAAGAATTTACAGCTTCCATCGGTATGAAAATACATTTCAAAAGCCCATTCAACACCGGGAGATTCCATGTGTTGGAAATTATAATAAGCACAATAGCCTACAGGAACATACATATAGAAATTTACATAGTAAACACCTGAAACTATATCCCCGAGTAACCATAATAAATCTGTTGCACCACCGGTTTCATCAATAAGAACTGATTTTGAGCCGCTCAATGCAATATCTTCGGTAATTATAGCATCTTCACCTCCTCCGACACTTCCGCTCCAAGTAGTCCACCATTCAGGGTTTTGTACGGCAATATATCCACCTGTGGTATAAGATTCAAAATCATCTTCGTAAAGAAGAAATTGTGCAGTAAGTAATTCTGAGGTAAAAAATATAGTCAGAATTATCAAAAGGAATTTGTATTTTTTTTTCATAATAAATGATTTTTGATAATAATTACACTAATTTCCACTAATTTATCCCGATAACTATCGGGAGTGTAAATTCATGTCTCTTTATTAGTTTAAGGATAAACACAAATTTACCTTCAAATATAAATGATTTTTATTTAATCAATATTTTTTTGCTTATTATTTCATTTCCATTATCTATCATTATTATATAAACACCAGATTCTAAATTATTGATGTTAATTTGAGTTTCATTTCCCTGGTAAATAGTTTGGCCAATATTATTGAAAATTGAAATACTCTTAATATCCATTGAAGTAACAATATTAATAATATCATTAGCCGGATTAGGATAAACAATTATTTCATCGCTTACAATTGAAGTTCCTTTTGTAATATTCACAACGCTATATTTCCCATCTCCTTCAGGGTAAACATCCGAAACATAAGCATCATAAACAGCTTCCATAGTGAAATCGGCTAAAACAATATTATTTTCAGACCAGATTTTTAATATTATCGGATTGCCTTCTTCGTAGCCTTGACCGTTGATTAAAGTACTAAAAACCGGAAGTTCATTTTCAAAAGCATTTTGAGAATTGATCTTTACTGACCCTATCATTTTATCACCATCGAAAGAAGCTATTTCATCACCAATTTCTAAACCTTCGATGTAAATTGTATAAACAGCGTCGGCTGGATTACCTCCTTTGAAATTAAAATGAATGGTTTCAATAATCTTAGTTTTTCTATCTAAAAAATCATAAGTTTGGTTGTTGTCTTTTGTAGATAAATTATCATTCATTGAATAATCCTTTAGGCAACGAACTGAACGACCGCCATCTTTAGTGTTGTAGTAACGGGCTATGTTCTCGCTATAATAGCGCAATTTCCGGTCCCAGGCGGAATATACTTCGCTCTCAGAGGAAGACCAGAAGTAGCCGTTAATGCCATTTCCGAAGAAATTACCATTTCTATTACGGTAACCGCCAGGAAGTGCTGTGAAGCCAAAAGCATCAGAACCATTACCACTATAGTTCCAGCCAATTTGAGATTTCAAATTATACCCTGCATCATAACCTCTCCATCCTGTTTGATTCCAAAACGGGTCACCAACAGGATATTGACTGTCAACAGTGCCTTCAAGTATTTTCCATTCATCATCAGTTGGTAAATGCCAGCCTGTAGGACAAATACCTTGCACTCCAGATGTAGTTGTATATTCCATCATTTCGTTCCATTGGTATAAGCCACCGTATAAATCGCAAATTACGTAATTATTATCAAAACAATATTTTTCAATTACACCATTGTTTGTCATTTCTTCAGTGCCGTTTATCATTTCGCCAATATTCATGTTTTCTGCCATCCAGCATTGTTCGCCAATTTGAGTGGTGTTGTATGTTTGTCCATCGCGAGGATCAATAAATGGATCGCCGCAAGTGACTGATGAGGAACTTGGGTAAATTAGAATATCATCGGCATACATTTTGATAAGATAACCTTCGTCGGGCTGACAATCACCCAGGCCGTTAACCCAATTCGGGCCGATTTTCCGTAATGTCTGGCCTTGTGAATTTCTTATAAAATCAAGATCATCGCCGATAATAGTTGCATAAGCAATCAGAGCATCAATAGGAATTTCCGGGAAATAGCTTACAAACTGAAATCCTGCCTCTACTGGAATAGGATTTGCAGGATCAACCAAAGCTCCATTTATCGTAAATGAATCACCGGCGAACATTTTTATAAGGTAACCTTCATCAACAATCCAATCACCGATACCATTAACCCAATTTGGGCCAATTTTGCGTAATGTCTGCCCTTGTGAATTTCTTATAAAATCGAGGTTTTCGTTTAATATTTCTTCAACTACAACCAACATATCAGGATTTTCGGGAATAAGCCGTGATGAAACAAATTGAAAACCCGTTTCAAGATCATAGTTTTGAATTCCCATCAACATAAAATCAACTATTGTTGTTTCTCCCAATATTATTATCTGATCATATTTTGTTTGAGAAGTATATCCTTCAGCACTCGCAGTTACATCATAAGTTCCTTGCTCTACATCTTCTATCGCATAAGTTCCATCTGCTCCGCTTATTGCCGTATAAGCGGTTCCATTAAGTACAATCACGGCACCTTCGATTGGATAAACTCCATTACTGATTGTTCCGGCCACTATTCCTAAATTTACGAGGGGCGTTGCACATAATACATTTGAAGGATCGGATTCTTCACCGCTTTCCAATATTTGTGTAACATAATAACAATATTCTTGTCCGGCTGTTAAATCCATATCCGTATAAGTTGTTCCTTCTACTTCGCCGGCTACAAGAGTTCCGTCTTCGTAGTAAACATTAAATAAATCTTGTGATCCACCTAAAAAGCTATAAGTTACAATACTATACGGTTCACCTTCAGGGAACACATCTCCCATATAAGCATCACCGTAAGGATTGCTAAAGGTATATTCAAAACTCTCTGATTCTAAATCTTCACTTTGATCCCATGCTTTGAATGTGAAAGTATTTCCAACCGTATATCCCGGCCCATTGAATAATTCAGCGAATGCTTTTAGTGCATTTTCGAATTGATTATCCGGTGTACAAACCTGAGTTAAAGTGAAAACACCCACTACTAAGTCACCATCGAAGATTGCAATTTCATCACCGGCTACCATATCTTCACCGTTCAATGTTGCACCTCCAATATATATAGTCCATATATTTTCTGATGGATTACCAACTACATTCCAATGTTCTCTTGATTTTCCAAAATCATTATGTGATGTTTTATCTTTTTCAGGTATTGCTTCCCATTCCAGGTTAATTTCTTCCGGGCCTGGAATGGCACTTACCAAGACAGGTGCCTCATCATACAATGGTGTTGCACATAATATATTTGAAGGATTGGATTCTTCACCGCTTTCAAATATTTGCGTAACATAATAACAATATTCTTGTCCGGCTGTTAAATCCATATCTGTATAAGTTGTTCCTTCTACTTCGCCGGCTACAAGGGTTCCGTCTTCGTAGTAAACATTAAATGTTGGAACATAACTATACGAAAATGAAAATTCTGCCATTGAAAATTCATCTTCTTCATAAGGAAAAACGTCACCTGTCCAGGCAATTCCATAAGGATCACTAAATATATATTCAAATGATGTTGACTCAATTTGTGCACTTTCATCCCAGGCTACTATTGTAAAAGTATTGCCAGGATTGTAAACTGTGTCGTTATTAAAATAACCAATATAGGCATAGGCAATTAAATCACTTTCAAATTGGTTATCGGGAGTGCAAACCTGATCTAAAGTAAAGTCTCCCACAAGGAATTCTCCATCAAAAATCCCAATTTCATCACCAGGCTCCATATCAATTCCATTAAATGTAGCTGCACTTATATATATTGTCCAAAAAGTCCAAGGTGACTCAGGGCCTTCAAAATTAAAATGACCTGTTTTATTATCCTTACTTGTTTTGTTAGAAATAGGCTCCCATTCAATGCCAATTTCTTCTATACCGGGAGTAGCACTAATTAAAGTAGGTGCATTATCATTTAATGGCGTAGCACATAATATATTTGAAGGATTGGATTCTTCACCGCCTTCCAATATTTGCGTAACATAGTAACAATATTCTTGACCGGCTGTTAAATCCGTATCAGTATAAGTTGTTCCCTCTACTTCGCCGGCTACCAGAGTTCCGTCTTCATAGTAAATATTAAATTTATCTGGAGGGTTTCCTACCGAGAAACTAAGGGTTGCCAAACTATAAGGTTCATCATACGGGAATACATTTCCCATGTATCCCCCAAAAAATGTGTATTCAAAAAAAGTTGATTCTAAATTTGTGCTTTGATCCCATGCTTTAAAAGTGAAAGGATTTCCGGGAGTAAATCCCGGACCGCCTATTAATTCATCGTATGCATATAGAACATTTTCGAAACAATTGTCAAGAGTGCAAACCTGAGTCAAAGTGAAAGCTCCTACTAATAAATCGCCATCAAAAATTGCAATTTCATCACCTGCTTCGAGATCATATTCTTCTACAGTAAAATCAGCACCTCCAATATAAATAGGCCATATATATTCAGTCAGATCGCCATTTACACTCCAATGATTATCTTTATTTAAGAAATCTTTATGCGAGGTTTTATCTTTTTCAGGAACTGCTTCCCATTCAAGGCTAATTTCTTCTATTCCGGGAATAGCACTTACCAAGACAGGTGTATTTTCAAGCAATGGCGTAGCACATAATATATTTGAAGGATTGGATTCTTCACCGCCTTCCAATATTTGTGTAACATAATAACAATATTCTTGTCCGTATGTTAAATCCATATCCGTATAAGTTGTTCCTTCTACTTCGCTGGCTACAAGGGTTCCGTCTTCATAGTAAATATTAAATAAATCTTGTGACCCTCCAACTGAGAAGCTAAGAGTTGCTCCTGTGTAACATCCACCATCAGGGAATACATCTCCCGTATAACCGCCCCCAAATATATATTCAAAAAAAGTTGATTCTAAATTTTCGCTTTGATCCCATGCTTTGAATATGAAAGGATTTCCGGGAGTAAATCCCGGGCCATTTGATAATAAATCATAAGCATTTAGAACATTATCGAATTGATTATCAGGAGTGCAAACCTGGGTTAAAGTGAAAGCACCCACTAGTAAATCGCCATCGAAAATGGCAATTTCATCACCGGCTTCAAGGTTATAGCGATCAATAATAAATTCAGCACCACCTACGTAAATAGTCCAGATATTTGCGGATGGGTCCGGTTCAACATTCCAGTGTCCTTTTGATTTCCCTGTTTCTTTTGAAGTATTATCTTTTTCAGGTATTGCTTGCCATTCAAGGCTAATTTCTTCTATGCCGGGTATAGCACTTATCAAGACAGGTGCAACATCAGACAATGGCGTTGCACATAAAACATTTGATGGATTGGATTCTTCACCGCCTTCCAATATTTGTGTAACATAATAACAATATTCTTGTCCGGCTGTTAAATCCATATCCGTATAAGTTGTTCCCTCTACTTCGCCGGCTACAAGGGTTCCATCTTCATAGTAAATATTGAAAGTTGATACATAATTATTCAAAAATGAAAATTCTGCCATTGAATAGTCCCCTTCTCCATAAGGGAAAACGTCACCTGTCCATGCATCTCCGTAAGGATTGCTGAAAGTATAATCAAATGAAGTTGATTCCATTTGTTCGCTTTCATCCCATGCAATTATGGTAAAGCTGTTTCCTGCCGTATATCCGGGATCACCATTTCTTAGGATACTGTAAGCCCGTAAATTATTATCAAAT
>Ga0233437_1000998_pt1 | contig 55889 bp, 45 predicted proteins | sample SI_122_August201_FD_182714 | JGI IMG/M metagenome (GOLD analysis project Ga0233437, IMG submission 182714) | Seawater microbial communities from Saanich Inlet, British Columbia, Canada - SI_122_August2016_200_MG | ecosystem: Environmental > Aquatic > Marine > Inlet | place: Canada: British...
TCCTCCACGATACGTACAACCGATATGATTTTCAACAAAACGCATACTTGATCACAAATTGGCTGTTAATCCCAGAGGCTCTGGGAATGCAGGTTTGCGGGAATCCAACCGTTATTTGCGGTCATAGTTTTTTACTAATTATAATTAATACTTATCAAGACATTTTGATTATGAAAAAAATAACCATGGGCAAAAAATGCCCCAATTGTATGAGCAGACGAAGGCATCGGCTTAGGCGTAAACGTTGGATGTACCTGGTACCATTGTCGAAGCATTATTATTGCAAAGAATGTGATACAGATTACGTTACTGTTCTGGAGATGATTGCCGTCAGTGTGGTCTTGTCGAATATATTTATGAATCATTATCGAAGCGGCACCAGGAGAAGAAGCGGCATTGATCGCAGACAAATTGATAAACCCGCCAACAGAGGTCTAGAAAGGCGATCCGAACATAATAGAAGAATACATGACAGAAGAGCGAAACACATTTTCACCAGGCAACACCGGGCGGAATGATTCTTTGAAGATGATCGTATCCGATTAAAAAAAGGAGGCGACAAGGTCGCCTCCTTTTTAAAAATAGTATCGCTCAGCTGAAAAAATCTACCTTCCGAAGGGACTAATAATTTTCCGCAAAGAGTTCGAAATGGGCCTTGGGGTGGTCACAGGTCGGGCACATTTCCGGCGCATCGGTAGCCTCCATCACCCGTCCGCAATTTCTGCATTTCCACAAAGCCGCTTCGGGTCTTTTAAACACCGTTCCGGCGGAAACCGCCGCGATCAGTTTGTTGAAACGGCGCTCATGATACTGCTCGACCTCGGCAATCTGCCTGAATTTTATGGCTGCCGCACTCAATCCTTCCTGATCGGCCACATCGGCAAACCCGGTATAGATGGTCGTCCATTCCATCTTCTCGCCGGCAGCAGCGGCTTGCAGCTGCTCCAGGGTGCCGCCCGGAACCCCGGCCGGATAACCGGCAGTAATGGTCACTTCCCCGCCCTCTAACAGCTTGTAGAATACTTTTGCGTGCTCCAGTTCGTTTTCAGCAGTTTCCATAAAAATGCCACGGATCTGCTCGTAGCCTTCCTTCTTGGCGATGCTGCCTGCCATGGTATATCGGTTGCGCGCCTGGGATTCTCCGGCAAAGGCGGCCAGCAGGTTTTGTTCGGTATTTGATCCTTTCAAAACGGCCATTGTCAAACTCCTTTCTATGTGGGGTTAAATTGATAGAAACAGCGGGAAAATTACGTGATGCATGCGCATTGAACAGGTCAGAAAGGTATCAAAAACAGGAGGAAAAGTCAAAATCGATTCATGACAATATATTTGTCTTTTGCCATCATTAATTCCTCTGTCAGCATCCTATGCAGCAAGGCGCCTCAGACACGCCAAATTTACCCTGTTCCAATCCCTGCCGTCGGCTTCTTTCTCGGTTTCGATAATCTTTGGAATATGATCAAAACGGCTATCCTTCATAATAAAGCCGAACCCATCTTCGCCAATGGCCCCCCTTCCGATATGGGTATGGCGGTCCACCCGGGCGCCAAGATCCCGCTTTGAGTCGTTGAGATGGATCATGTAAAGGTGATCCAACCCGATCACCGCATCGAACCGCCGGATGGTTCTTTCATAGGCGGGCCCTGTACGGATATCATAACCGGCGGCAAATATGTGACAGGTATCCAGGCAGATGCCGATACGGTCTTTGCGCATAATTTTATCCATTATATGCCCAAGTTGTTCAAAGGAGTGACCGAGCCCGGTCCCTTGGCCGGCGGTGGTTTCCAGCAAAAGCCGGGGGGAGCTATTCGGCAGGTCTTCAAAGACCCGATTGATGCTGTCTGCGATCCGGGCAACCCCCGCTGCTTCTCCTTTTCCCATGTGGGCTCCCGGATGAAGAACCACATACGGGATGAAGAGCTGGGTGCAACGGATTAGCTCCTGTTTCAGTGCATTGCGGGACATCTCCAGTTTTTTCTTTTCAACGGCAGCCGGATTTATCAGATAGGAGGTGTGGGCGGCGATCCGCTCGATGCCGGTTTCAGTCTTTGCCTTTAGAAAGCGGGCGATCATCTCCTCTGAAAGCACCTTTTCCTTCCAGGTGGTGGCATTTTTGGTAAACATCTGAAGACTGTTGCAACCATAGGAGGCCGCCTCCTTCAGGGCATTTTCCAACCCCTTTGCAATGGAAAAATGGGCACCCAGAAGAGGCAGCTGTTTTTCGTGTTTTCGAATCATAATCCTCTATTAAGTCAAAAATTTTTCCGAATCAATTAGGAGCCTATTTTCGATTTTCGAATGTCGATTTTCGGAAGAGTATCGACCTTCATGCTGTTTGGTGCAACGCTCAATAGTGTACTCAAACAGGCACACATCCGCGAATGGAACAACGCGATCACCATCAAAACCTATTTCTATATGGAACTTGAGCTTTGTGCATAACCGCATAAATCAGTTCAGGGTGGAGTTTCTGTTTTGTGTATAAATCGAAATTCGAAAATCGCACCTCGAAAATCAGTCAGTTTTTTTCAAAGTTGCCCGTTTTATGGCGGCATTGCCGAATTTTTCAGCAATGGAATCCACAGCCCGATCCACCTTTTCCCATCTATCCCCCTTTTGGGTCGCGCCGTCAAACATGCCGATCTGCACCGGTGTTCCCCTGCAGGCCAGCCCTGAGGTGCCTACGCCGATGAGCCGGATCTTTTTCTTTATGGAATAATTGCCAAGAAGCCTTACTGACTCAGCATATATGCTTTTCGAAGACCGGGTGGGAATTGAAAGGGTGGTGCTCCGGGTGACCTGCTTAAAATCGGCATGTTTTATCTTCAGGGTAATGGTTTTTGCCATTACCTCCAGTTTTCTGAGCTGTTTGGCGACATCTACCGACTGTCTGAGCAGATACTCGGCGAGCAGTTTCCGGTCTGTCGTATCGGTGCCCAGGGTCGTTTCCGTGCTGACCGATTTATGCTCCGAGGTCGGAACCACCGGAGAAGAATCGACACCTGCGGCCAGTTCGACAAGCCTCTTTCCGAATTTTCCAAGCCGTTCAAAAAGCACGGTTTCAGAGTAGCAGCGGACATCTCCCAAAGTTTTTATCCCCATGGCATCCAGTTTCTTGTGGGTCATGGCGCCCACACCGGGCACCTTTCGAATGGGAAGGGATTCGATAAACGGCTGAACACGGCCCTGGGTTATGATGGTCAGGCCGTCGGGTTTGTCCATATCGGATGCGATTTTGGCCAGAAACTTCGTGGGCGCCAGGCCCACCGAGCAGGTTAAATCAACAGACGACTTGATCCTTATCTTAAGCTTTTCTGCAATCTTATGGGGGCTTCCGTGGAGCATTTCGCACCCGGAAATATCCATATAGGCCTCATCGATGGATACCGGTTCAACCAGCGGTGTGAATTCCCTTAAGATCGACATGATTTTTACGGATATCTCCTTATATCGAGCGATCCGGGGAGGAACAAAAACGCCGGTGGGACACTTTTCTTTGGCTTGAAATATCGGCATGGCGGAATGAACACCGAATTTGCGGGCCTCATAGCTTGCGGCGGAAACAACACCCCGGTTTGAAGCCCCTCCCACAATCACGCATTTTCCGCGGAGTTCGGGATTGTCGAGTTGTTCAACCGATGCATAGAATGCGTCCATGTCGATGTGAATAATCATGGTATTTTCGATTCGCGATTTTCCGCTTATCTACAAAGCTCCAGTTGCATACAAGAATAGGATTTGAAGGTGATCCGATTAAAGGAGTAGCAAATCTTTAAGATTCTTGGCAACAACAACTTCAACAGAGATAAGTAAAAATATAGCAAATAGATCGCACATCACATATCCCACATCCCACTTCGAAAATCGAAAATCACAAACCGGAAACCCGTAGGGAAATCCATAGGGTTTGCAATTATTACAAATTTGTTATATTATGGTTCAAATATTACATTTTCTGATTTTTTGTTTTATCCCCGGAATCGAGGTTGTCGCCATGCCGAAAAAAATTAAAGATATAACACTGCTCTATGAAATCAGCGAGGCACTCTATGCCCACCGGGATTTGAAGAAATCTCTTTACACGGTGTTGGATATTCTTGCAACCGCCACGGATATGATCCGCGGCACCGTTACCATCTTAAACCCGGTTACAAATGAGATTAACATCGAAGTGGCCCACGGGCTGACCCGCAGCGCCATGGAGCGTGGGAAATACAAACTGGGGGAAGGCGTCACCGGGCGGGTCATTCAGACCGGAAAACCGGTCACCATCCCAAAGATCAGCCAAGAGCCCCTGTTTTTAAACCGGACCTCATCCCGAAAATCCAGACAGCCGCAGGAGCTGTCCTTTATCTGCGTGCCCATCAAAAAGGGTGATCAGGTCATCGGGGCCATCAGCGTGGACCGGCTCTATGAAGAGTCCTACGCACTGAAGGAAGGCCAGAAGCTGGTCTCTGTTGTTGCCACCATGGTCGCCCGGCATGTAAGCAATCTTGAGGATATCCGCCTTGAAAAAGAACGGCTCAAGGAAGAAAATCGGCGGCTCCGCTCAAAGCTCGAGGATAAGTACCGCATCTCCGGAATCATCGGAAACAGCAATAAGATGCGGGAAGTTTTTCAGATGGTCTCACAGGTCTCAAAGAGCAACGCCACGGTGCTGATCCGGGGTGAAAGCGGCACCGGAAAGGAGCTTGTGGCAAACGCCATCCATTACAACAGCCACCGTACCAAAAACTCCTTTGTCAAAGTAAACTGTGCGGCATTGCCGTCAAACCTTATCGAAAGCGAACTGTTCGGGCATGAAAAAGGCGCCTTTACCGGTGCCATCAAACAGAAACTGGGTAAATTCGAACTGGCGCACAAGGGCACCATATTCCTCGATGAGATCGGTTCCATCGGCTTGGAGGTACAGGCAAACCTGTTGCGGGTATTGCAGGAAAAGGAGTTTGAGCGGGTCGGCGGTCATCGGACCATCAAAACCGATGTCCGGATTGTCGCAGCCACCAACAAAAATCTCGAAATGGCCGTAGAGGAAGGCACCTTCAGGGGAGATCTCTATTACCGGCTGAATGTTTTCCCCATTTATATGCCGCCGCTCAGGGAGCGGAAAACCGACATTACACTTCTGGCCGATCATTTCCTTGAAAAATATGCAAAGGAGAATCGAAAGGAGATACATCGTTTTTCAACACCGGCCATCGATATGCTCATCTCCTATCATTGGCCGGGCAATGTCCGGGAGTTGGAGAACTGCATCGAACGTTCCGTTTTGCTCTGCGAAGAAGGGGTGGTGCACAGCTATCACCTGCCGCCGACACTTCAGACCGGCACGGAGTCGGACACCCTTCCGAATCTGTCTCTGGAAGATGCGGTGGCGAATCTTGAAAGGGAAATGATTATCGATGCCTTGAAAAACACCCGTGGGAATATCACCGAGGCGGCGATACTGCTCGATACCACCGTACGGAAATTTTCCTACAAAGCACAAAGATACGATGTCGATTACAGGAAATACAGATAACCCCTACACCGGACGAATCAATAAAATATAATATCAAATGACCCAAACATAGAATTGGAACCTTCTTTCTTCCAGGTCCCTGTCGTGTTTGGGATTTTGAATTTAGGTCATTGTGATTTATTTGGAATTTGATATTTGTGGTTTGGGATTTCCAACCTGTCCGCTATGAGGGTTTTTCCGGGACATAAGCAGCTCAAATTTGCCGGCCTCCTACTTTTCCCCCATCTCTTGAAGCGGTCCATGCCAGGCACACTGCTCACAGAAGGTTTCGGTTTTTTTATCAACATCCGGCGTATCCGGTACCTCCACCTCAGCATCGAATCGAACCTCCCCGTCTATAAGTTCGAAGGGATAGGTTTCGAATCGATCATCCGGGTCTTTTAGATAAAACCGCCGGCATCCGCACAAGGGGCATGTCATGGCTAAATCCTTTTTGTACCTATCATAACACCCTCTCACCCCGCACAGGAAAAGGGGTGAAAGGGTGCTGTCGGATTAAAAATCAGTCGGCTTTAAAGAATGCCTTTTTCTGGGATTTGCAGACCGGGCATACATCCGGTGCTTCATTTTCAATGGTATAGCCGCAGATCTCACAAACATAATAGTCCGCCGCTACCGGGCTGTCGATATTGTCCAGGGCCTTCTGATAGAGATCGGCATGAATTTTTTCGACATCATTGGCCCAGGAAAAACTCCTCAAAGCCTTTTTGTCGCCTTCTGTCTCTGCGGTTTTTATCATTTCCGGATACATGGATGTAAACTCGAATGTCTCGCCATTGATGGCTTCCTGAAGATTGTCTGCGGTGCTGTTGATTCCGCCGAAGGTTCTCAGGTGTGTGTGGGCATGAACGGTTTCAGCCGCCGCCGCCGCCCGGAAAAGTTTGGCAACCTGGGTATATCCTTCCTTGTCGGCCTGCTTGGCAAATGCCAGGTACTTACGGTTGGCTTGGGATTCTCCGGCAAAGGCTTCCTTAAGATTCTGTTCTGACTGACTCATTGATTGACTCCTTTCTTTTTATTAGGAACTTCAAACTTTAGCTCACTTCAAACTTTTTCGTCAATGCAACTATGCCCCTTGGGCCGCAACTGAGCCGGGCCCGGCAAGGGGTTTGAACATTTTTTTACCAGCCCCGCAGATGGGACAACGCCAATCATCGGGCAATTCCTCAAATGCGGTACCTTTGGGAATTTTTCCTTTCCGATCGCCCTTGTCCGGGTTGTAAAAGTATCCACAATTGACTGTCTGACACTGGTACATCTCCTCGGGTTTTGCCATGTCCTCCTCCTGTTCGATAAAAAATTGCGGCGATTTAAATAAACATACCGATCCGGCCGGCACACCATATATTATTTTGTTCTATTCAGCCCCCTGGCATTCTGGGCAGACCCCGAAAAAGTCGAGCCGGTGGCTTTCAATCTCAAAACCCGATTCACGGGCGACCTCGAGGGTCATATCACCCAACAAATCGATTTCCGGATCGACGATCTTTTTGCACCTGATACAAATCAGATGGGGATGGGGCGACGGGTTTCTCCCGTCGTAGCGATTGCCCCCCTCGCTGAATCCCAGTTCCATGACCTCCCTCAGTGCCTTTGTCAGCGTGACCGTTTTGTATACAGTGGCCAGGCTGGTGGTGGGGAAATCCGGTTTTACCCGTTCGTATATCGCTTCAACGCTTGGATGTGCGTTGCTTTCCGCCAGGATTTTTAGAACCGCAATCCGCTGGGGGGTAATCCGGTGTTCATGTTCGCGTAACGTTAAGATCATCTGATCAAGCCGCGAGATGTTTTGATTCAAGGGTGCGGTTTTCAATCGGTGTCCTCTGAACATGGAATTGTTTTTAATTAAGAATCATTATTAATAAGTAGCCAATATTTACTTGTCAACCACTTACGGGCTGTCTTTTTATATATTTTTCAATTTTCATCGACTCCATTGATACGGAAACATTCGGGGCAAAGAAACGACTCGAGCAGGTTTCTCTGATTTCGGTTATAGATCCGGTTTCTTTAGGTCACTTGAGAAAGTCGATGCAGACTCGATGGCTCAGTGGATCAGAGATTGACCATCCCGCAACGGATGCCGCGGGATGGTCGCATGGTATGCTATATGTCGAAATAGAGATAGAATTCGTGGGGATGCGGCCGAAGCTTCACATCGTTGATCTCGTTTTCAGTCTTGTACTCGATCCACATATCGATGACATCCTGGGTAAAGACATCGCCTTTGAGCAGGTAGGCATTATCTTCCTTTAATGCTTCCAGTGCAGCTTCCAGGCTCCCCGGTGCAGAGGGAATCTCCGCCAGCTCTTCGGGGGGCAGATTGTAGATGTCTTTATCCAGCGGGTCTCCCGGATCGATCTTGTTTTCGATACCGTCCAGGGCGGCCATCAATATGGCGGAAAAGGCGATATATCCGTTGCAGGCCGCATCCGGTGTCCGGAACTCGATCCGCTTGGCTTTCGGCGATGCAGAGTACATGGGCAGCCGGACCGCCGCACTCCGGTTTCTGCTCGAGTATGCCAGGTTCACCGGCGCCTCAAACCCCGGCACCAACCGTTTATAGGAGTTTGTTGTGGGGTTGGTAAAGGCGCACAGGGACTGACAGTGCTTTAAAATACCGCCGATGGCATAAAGTGCCTCCTGGGAAACACCGGCATATTTATCGCCCGCAAACACCGGTTTGCCGTCTTTCCATATACTGAGATGGGTATGCATGCCGGTGCCGTTGTCTGCAAAAATGGGTTTGGGCATAAACGTCACAACCCGGTTGTGCCGGTAAGCGACATTCTTTAACACATACTTAAACCACATCAGCTGGTCTCCCATCTGAAGCAGCGGCTTAAACCGCATGTCGATTTCGGACTGCCCGGCTGTTGCCACCTCATGATGCTGGGCTTCGACATCGATTCCCAGGCTCTCAAGGACAAGCACCATTTCGGTTCGAAGGTCCTGAAACTTGTCCATGGGGGGAACCGGAAAATATCCTTCCTTGGGTCTCGGTTTGTACCCGAGGTTCGGGTTTTCTTCCCGGCCGGTGTTCCAGATCCCTTCAACAGAGTCGATTTCATAGAAAGCGCGGTTTTGGCCGGACTCGAACCGGATGTCATCGAAGATAAAAAATTCAGGCTCAGGGCCGATAAAGGCCGTATCGCCGACACCGGTCCGTTTCAGAAAGGATTCCGCTTTCTTTGCGATATAGCGCGGATCCCGGGAGTAGGATTCCCGGGTTACCGGATCTGCGATATCTCCGATCAATACCAGGGTCGGTGCCTCAAAAAACGGATCCATATTTGCGGTGGCCGCATCCGGTATCACCAGCATGTCGCTGGCATGAATCGGCTGCCAGCCCCGGATACTCGATGCGTCAAAGCCAAATCCGTCTTCAAAACTGGATTCATCCAGTTCCCTGATGGGCACTGAAAAATGCTGCCACACGCCCGGAAAATCCAGAAAGCGGATGTCCACCATTTTTGCACCCTTATCTTTTGCCATTTCAAGCACCTGTTTTGGACTCATAACAATTCTCCTTGTTTTGTATATGGTTAAAACTTTTATCCTAAAAGGCGTAGGGCATGGAGCATAGAGCATAGAGTGAGTAAAAAAACTGGTTGTATTTTATACTCTCTGCCCTCTGCCCTTTGCTCTCCCGGTGTCGCCTTCGGCTATGCCGCGGCAATCTGCCCTATGCTCCATGTCCTCTTGCCTCTGGCCCCTCGCCTCTTGCCCCTTCCCTAACTAAATCGCATCCTTGCCGCGTTCGCCGGTCCGAACGCGGACCGCTGTATCGACCGGGATGACAAAAATTTTTCCGTCACCGATTTTCCCCGTATTTGCGGCCTCCTGGATTTTATCAACAATCTCTTCGGCCCGGTCATCATCCGCAACGATTTCAATCTTAACTTTCGGGATAAAATCGACCACGTACTCCGCACCCCGGTAGACCTCCTTGTGGCCTTTCTGACGGCCGTACCCCTTTACCTCGGAGATGGTCATCCCCTGAATGCCGATCTCGTTTAAGGCCTCTTTCACATCATCAAGCTTAAACGGCTTTACGATTGCCTCGATTTTTTTCATATTACCCCCTCCTTGCAATTAATTAGCGCAGTTACATAAAAATGATTTATGTGCTTTTTGTGACAAAACATTTTTCAATGCAATAATAACCGACTCAGACAAATTCAAAGTGCCTAAAGTTTGAAGTGCCTAAAATTAAGGTATCCTATCAATATATAATGACCGCGCTGTCGGCGTTCCTCAATTTTAGCTCACTTTAGCGCACTTCACATTTCAAACTTATTAGAGCAGCCCGAAGCTTTGCGATAAAGAAATCATAGCGGGTTCCTGTTTGATTCCGGCTTTTTCGGGTTAGGTAATCTCAAAAGCCCGCTCACCGTGTAATGAATTATCAAGCCCTTCGATTTCCGCATCCGCCTCAACACGAATTCCTCCGGTGACGGCTTTCGTTATATAAATGATCACCAGTGTTCCGATACCTGTGTAAGCAGCGGTTGCAACAATTGAAACGATCTGAATAAACAACTGTTTCGGATTCCCGTAGAACAATCCACTGGCGCCTTCGATTCGGCATCAAAGAAAAAATTACTGTTGCCCACAAGCATCTTCGTTTCATCTTAGCTTCTTACTCTCCTCAATTGCTTCAGTCTGGTTTCCGGGGCGCACCCAAAAATTTTTGCATTGTCTATCTTCTAAATTAATCCGCTTGCAGGATTCGAATCCGACAGGCTCGGTCGTCTCCTTTTGGTTTATAAAACCATCATTCGTTGTTTAGCAACAGCCGTGCCAATATCTGTAAAAATTTGTTTATTATAATACATTCAATATGTTATCAGTTTGTATTTTTGAACATTAAAAAGACAGAGCATACAAATTCGTTTTATAAGTAACTTAATTTACATTTTTGTAATATCAATTCAGCAAACTCCCTGTCCGCCGCCGATGGACTGAAACCCTATATTTTCCCTTCGAGCACCGCCATGATGGAAGATTCTATTTCAGATACCCGGTCGGATGAGTCGACCTTTTGGCCGTCAAAGTCCCGTACGTAAAAAACATCCACCACCTGATCGACCCGGGTCCCTATTTTAGCCACCCAGACATCCAGGCGGCACCGGAAAAGCGCATCTGTAATAAGAAACAGCAGGCCCGGAAAGTCATAGGCATACACTTCGATGATGGTATAAAAGCTCGAGACTTCGTTATCGATGACAATCTCGGGATCCCTGTCAAAGACAATGTTTTTTTTGGCCTTGTAGGCCGCCACCCGTTTAACAAGCTCCGATCCAAGATCCAGGGTGTCGGCGAGTGCGGATCGGAGGGTCGCCTCGGCCCGGGACCATTTTTCCGACTCAAAAATCTGATCCATTGGCGGCACGACCTTAAAAATATCCAAGGCGATATTGTTTCGCCAGGTGTAGACCTGAACATCTAAAATATCGAGACCGTTTAAGGTCAACACACCGGCCACCTTTGAGAGCAGACCGGGTCGATCCTTGGCGCAGATGGTCACCTGTCGGGTATCTGATTCGTGCGTCCGGACAATATCCCAGATAAATTCTCCGGCCCCGAGCTGATGGTAAAGCCGGGTGTGTTCTACAATTTCAGCCGGCTTGGCATACAGCAGATATCGTGGAGACATCACATTAAAAAGGGATTCCGAGGCCTTTCTGTCCGCATCGGTTAACCCTGCGTCCAGGACCGCCGCCTTTTTTTCCTCCACCAGTTTCACCGATTCACGGGAAGCGAGTTCTCCTTTTTCAAGTGTTGTGAGCACCTTCAGAAACAGATCTCTCAGCAGTGTTGCCGTCCAGTCGTTCCAGGCCTTGGGTCCGGTGGACTGGGAATCTGCGACACTGAGCAGATAGAGCATCTTTAAACGATCGATATCTTTGATTTCCCTGGCACAGGCAACCGCTGTCTCCTCGTCCTGAATATCCCGCCGGGTGGCCATCTGAATAAGGTAGAGGTGATACCGGACCAGAAAAGAGACCGTCTCGACATCTGCGGGCTTAAAGCCTTTCTCACCAAGAATCTTTTCCACGATGCGGGCCCCCACCACGGAATGCCCCCTCCCCGGCTGCCCCTTGCCGATGTCGTGAAGCAGTGCTGCCCAGAGAAGCAGCTTTTTTCTTCTAAGTTCAATATAGAGGGTTGCAGACAGAAGATCAGAGGAGGTGCCGAAGGATTTAATGGTTTCCACGGTCCGCATGGAGTGACGGTCAACCGGATACAGATGATAGTCATCATACTGGATCCGGTTGACGATGGTGTTAATTTCGGGGATAAATTTTGTCAGGAAACCCGTGCTGAGCATCTCTTCCAGTGCATTGAAGCGGGGCATTCTGGAAACCAGCACTTTTTCAAAGGCCTTGACCACAGCGGCCGAACCGACAAAGGGCTTGTCTGCAAGATATAGAAATTCTTTTATCAGCCGTTTGGCATCGGCACTGAGGGGCGTTTTGAGCCGGACACTTTCCCTGAAAATTTCGACAAGAAGGTCGGGATTTTTCGGAATGCTTCCCGGGGAGTTGAAATAAATCTCTCCCCTATCGATCTTTAGCCCCTTTACCTTCGAGACCTTCATCTTTTTCGGGTCCCGGCGGATCTTCCGGGAGAGCCCCAGTTCATAGATAAACATTTCGTGGATCTGCTTGACAGATTCCATATGCCCGTGGAGCACGCCCAAGAACCGCTCAACCGGCTGGAACCCGTTTACCGCTTTATACCCAAGCACATCGGCCAGCTTTTCCTGATATTCAAAGTAGAGCTGATCGCATCTCCGGTTTGCGATGTGATGCAGATGGTTGCGAACATACCAGATAAAGGAAACGGCTTCGGACAGGGTCCGGTACTCGTCGTGGGACAGGAATCCGTCATATTCCAGATCCCGCTGCTCTTTCAGGTTGGATCGGATCCGGGCGATCCAGAGCATGGTGTGATAGTCTCTTAAGCCCCCATGCCCCTCTTTAAGATTTGGCTCCAAAAGATAGGACGAATCACCAAAGCGCTGATGCCGCTCCCGGTTGCGTTCCACCAGCCAGGAGAGGATATGATTCCCCTTTCGCGGAAAAAGATTATCCACCAGCGCCGATTTCATCTCCACATTCAACTGAGACACCCCGCACACAATCCGGGCATCCAGAAGAGATGTCAGCACCTCATAGTCTTGGGCGGCAAGACCCAGACATTCTTTCATGGAGCGGATGGCATAGCCCACGTCCAGCCCCACATCCCAAAGAGGGTAGACCATTTCCCGGATAAGTGCATCTGCTCTTTTGGGGATCTTTTTCTTAAAAAGAAAAAGCAGATCTACATCTGAATGGATGCACTGCTCTTTGCGGCCGTAGCCGCCCAGGGCGATAATCGCAAATGGATTTTTAAAAATACCCAGCTCCGGGCCCACCTGGCTGGCCTCAAAGCATTGAAAAAAATAATCATCGATAATGCGTGCGTGCCGGTCAAGAAAATCCGGCATCTCTTTCTTTAAAAATCCATTTATCAGGCGATCCCGGCCCTTCCGGAGCTTTCTTTCAACAGGGCTGTCTCTTTCTGCGGGGACTTCAAACGACATTTGCCGACCTTCGAACCGGACAAGCCGGTTGTATAGATATTAAGGAACTATTTTTGCGATGAAGCGATTCAATACCCATCGATTGCCGATGGTTTGTTTTATAACATATAAAATTCATGATTACAATTTTGTAGCTTTAAAATCGTCAAATCTACATAATTGTAATTTTTATGGGTCGAATTCCTCGATAGCCGAGTAGTAAAAACCCTGGAATCCTGGAATCCTTGTCGAAGATCCCGTTGACCTTTGCGGGGAACCCTTTCTCCAAATAAATTGGAGAAGCACCTTATTTTAAAAACGCCTCCCAGGTCTTTATGACGAACCCTCTCATCGCCTTGAATTGGGAATCCGGCACCCGGGCAGGTTTTTGCTGAAGACTGAGTCGGTGGAGTGCGAATCGGTAGGTGAGGTAGGCCCTTTTGAGAAAATGGGCGGTCTCATCGGTAATAACACCGGCAATAGCCAGAGTATGAATCTGACGGACATTGTCCGTCCATTCGGTAAGCCCCACAAACCGGTTGGCATTGAAAAGCACCAGGTACTGAACCAGAAATTCGATGTCGACCATCCCCCCCGGCCCCTGTCTGAGATCGAATGTTCCGGGATCCTGCTTCAAAAGCTGTTGTCTCAAGCGTTCACGCATCTTTTCGACATCCTTTTTCAGCCTGTCCGGATCGCGGACTTTTGCCAACACGTTTTGTCTCATCTTCTTAAAATGTTCAACCAGCAGAGGGTTGCCGCAAACCGCCCGGGCCCGGACAAGGGCCTGATGTTCCCAGCTCCATGCGTCATTTACCAGGTAATCCCTGAATGCGTCGATATGACTGACCAGAGGGCCGGAACCGCCGCTGGGGCGCAGCCGCATATCGGTTTCGTATAGAAAACCGGCAGTGGTGTGAGCGGTAAGGATATGGACCATCCGTTGACCCAGCCGGGAAAAAAACTGGGTATTTTCCACGGACAATTCCTTTTCGCCGGCAGGGTCGGCAGCTCCGGCATGAAGAAACACCATATCCAGATCCGAATCGTATCCGAGCTCAAGCCCGCCCAGTTTCCCATAGGCGACAACGGCAAAACCTTTATTCAGCGCCTCGCCGTCCAGGGCACAGACCGGTTCGCCGTATTTTCCCACCATATTCTTCCAGACCAGCTCAAACACCTCCCCAAGAACGGTTTCTGCAATATAGGAAAGATGGTCGCTTACCCGCATCAGGGGCAAAACCCCGGTGACATCGGCCGCCGCCACGCGCAGGGTGTTGACCTGTTTGAACACGCACAGCTCCTCTATCTGATATTCAAGGTCCTGTTCCGGAATTAATCCCAGGCGTTTTTTCAGCTCGTCTTCAAGTTCAGCCCGTTCGGGTGGGAGGTATAAGGTGCGCGGATCCAGCAGTTCGTCCAGCACCACCGGATGCCGTGTCAAATACGACACGACCCAGGGGCTTGCATTTGCCAGCTTGACAAGGTGGACAAGCGCTTCAGGGTTTTCCAAAAGCAATGCCAGGTAGTTGGTCCGGCGCTGGATGGTTTTAATGAGAGCCAGTACACGGTCCAGGGTTTGGGTCGTCTCTTTTGCGCCGCTGATTTCATGGAGCACAAGGGGCATCAGCTTAAAAAGACGAGCCCGCCCCTCACGGCTCAGCGCCCGGGTTGCCGGATCTTCCCTAAGGTGTGCCATGAGCCTAAGGGCCGCTTCCGGATCATCATACCCTGCATCCCCAAGCACCTGCTTGCTCATGACTGAATCGGCGGTACCCGACCATATATCCAGCCAACGGTCTTTGACCGATTCGGTTGCCTGTCCGGTGTCTTTTGCTTCAAGCAGTTCGTTAAAATGGAAATGGACCCGATCCATGTGACGGGTCAACACGGCTGAAAATGCATTCCAATCCGGAAACCCCATGGACAGGGCCAGCCGGCTCCTCTCATCCGGATCCACCGGAAGCTGGTGGGTCTGCTGATCAGACGCCTCCTGGAGACGATGCTCGACATTACGCAAAAAAACATAGGCCGTATCCAGTTCCCGGGAGACGGTTTCCGGTATGTAGTTTTCTGAAGAGAGGATCTTTAACACTGGCTGTATCCGGCGTTCCTGGAGCGCCGGAGACACCCCGCCCCGTATCATCTGAAACACCTGGCCGAAGAATTCAACTTCCCGGATGCCGCCGGGGCCCAGCTTGACATTTTCCGCCATCCCTTTGCCCCGGACCTCGCGGGAAATCTTCTGTTTCATCTCCCGCAGAGATTCAAATGCACCGTAATCAAAGTAGCGCCGGTAAACAAAAGGACTGAGTCGATCCAGCAGCCGCCTGCCGGCTTCCCTGTCCCCTGCAACGACCCTGGCCTTTATCCAGGCGTAACGCTCCCACTCCCGGCCCTGCCGTTGATAATAGTCGATCATATTGTCGAAACTCATAACAATCGGCCCGCTTTCACCGAACGGCCGAAGCCGCATGTCCACCCGAAAAACCATGTCTCCGGAAGCCGTTGCCCCGAGTACCCGGATCAATTCCCGGGACAGCTTAGAGAAAAATTCCTCGTTTGAACCGCTTCTGTTTCCGCCGCTTGTGTTTCCGGGTTCCGGGTAGGCAAAAACAAGATCGATATCCGAAGAAAAGTTAAGCTCTCCCCCCCCCAGTTTTCCCAGACCGACGACCACCAGGTGCTGTTTGACATCTTTCCGGGATACCGGAACCCCCTGTTTGCCGCAGAGCCACCCATAAAGGCAGTCGAGTGCCGCTTCGATACACGCATCTGCAAAATCGGAAAGATCGCTCATGGTCTCCGAAAGATCGGCGCAACCGATCAGATCCCTCCAGGCAATACGTACCATCTCCCGCATACGGATCTGCCGGAGGATGCTGCGCAGTGCCGATTCATCCGCTGCCTCAGCGGCTGCAGCGCTCACATCCTTTATGTATCTGCCCGGAGGATACGATCGGTGCAGATCTCCTGAGTCGAAAAGATCGACCAACAGGGCCGGATCCAGGACACAGGTCTTTGCGACAAAGGGGCTGTATGCCCAGACCGGATAAAGTTCCCGAAGGATGCCGGGGTTGTCCGGTTCGGGCATTCCGGCAGCGGCACATGCGGTTTTAAAGATCTCCCACCTGTTCTCGACATCGATTCGTAAGCTTTCCGGCAGATCCGATTTCATATCCATATTATTTCCAGCATCGAAAGCCTGGCCCGGCCCGCGGCGCGGGGTCTTCGACAGACCGAGGCGGTTTGACCATTCTTTTTCATGGCTTCTTTATCAGAAATTTGATATTCTCAAAGCATTGCCTGGAATTTAAAATGCCTGAAATGCTCCCGCCTGCAAGGGGATTAAGGATGATAGCCATTTTATAAAAGACAGAATTCCATAATTCCGCCTTGCGGGATTCACTTTATACTTATTTGAACCGCCCGCCTCTGTTTTCCAAAACTTACAAAATCAGAATAAAACCGGGTGGCCTGAAAATTGCTATGCTATGGTCATTTTACCCTTTTTTCAATAAAATATTAACATATTTGTAAGACGTGAGGAGAATATAAATGTGCCGATTGTTTGCACTCACCAGCGAAGAGCCGTTGTCGCCCATGGTGGCCATCGATGCACTCAATGTGATGCAGGAAGGCCATGACGGCTCCGGTGTGGGACTCTTTCTGCGAGATCTGGGAGGGCCTTTTGAGAGTATAAAAGACGCCCCCATACTCTCCGGAATATTCAGCGACCAGGGTTTAAAACGCCTGGATGCCTTTATGATGGATATCGGCTTCATGACCAAATTCAAGCTGACCATAAAGGTCCCGAAGCAACCGCCGCCCGGTGTGCCGAAAAGAGATATCTATCTGGTCAGGGCCTATGAATATCCGGAGGACTGGGAAGAGATGCCCCAGGAGCAGCTGTATGAAAAACTGGTGGAAATCCGGCTCAAGCTCCGCCAAATGGGCGAAGAAAAAAAAGATATGATCGTTTTTTCCTTCTGGCCCGATGTGATCATGATCAAAGAAATCGGAGACCCCATAACCGTGGCCCGGCATCTGAAACTGGATCGGGAAGATCTTCGGGCACGGGTCATGATGGCCCAGGGACGCCAAAATACGAACTACGACATCAACCTGTACGCCTGCCATCCATTTTTTATCCAGGGCTATTCCACCATGACCAACGGTGAGAACACCGCCTTTATCCCCATCAAAGAATACCTGCTTTCCCGGGGATTTCCAGCCTATACCGGTTATCAATCCGACTCGGAGGTCTTTACACACATCCTCCATTACACGATCAAAAAGCTCGGCCTCGATCTTAAAGCATACAAACACGTGATTACACCGCTTCAGGAGGGGGATCTTGAAGGTCATCCGGACGGCGAATTTTTGAAATGCCTAAAAAATACGTGCCGCAAGCTGACCATCGACGGCCCCAATTGCGTTATCGGATGTCTTCCGGACCACTCGCTGTTTATGGTGCAGGATCGTAAAAAACTGCGCCCCGGGGTGGTCGGCGGCAGACCCGGCTTGTATGCGTTTTCTTCAGAAATATGCGGACTCGACGCTGCCATACCGAGCCGCGACAAATCAAAAGATTTCCAGCCGATGTATTTGGATACGGCGATTGTCGGCCCGAACCGACAGGAGGTTGATATATGCTCCCAAACAGACCCATTACCCCCTCTTCACTAAGCGTAAAAGATCTGCCGTGGCAGATACTCTGGAGCAAGGACAAGTGCACGCTCTGCGGGAGCTGCACGGCGGTCTGTCCGGTAAGTGCTGTGGAACTGGGTGTCTTTCGCAAACGTGCCATCCAGACGTCCCTGAATCTTACCGAAACACCCGGGAATGTATTCACCATCTACCACGGCATTCGGCAGAAAACCGACCCTGCCTATGCCTGCGTCGGCTGCGGCATGTGCAGTCTTGTATGCCCCAACGATGCCATTGTGCCCACAAGAAACGATGAGGCGGACAAGCTTCGATACCATATCAACCGGGGCGGTCAACCCAGAAGACGCGGGGGCCGTCGAAATGTGCCCGGCGGGATTCTGGATCAGATCAAATTCACCCGAATTTCAATGCTCACGGACCCGGCCCTGGATGCCGGCCGTCACGAGTTTGAACTCCGGACCCTTCTGGGACGCATTCTGCCGCCGGAGGAGAATCTCCGACTGCTCAGGGAACAGGGATGGGTACCCCCGGTCCGGGAAATATATCCACTCATTATCGGCGCCATGTCATTCGGAGCCCTGTCGCCGAACATGTGGGAAGGCCTCCAGATGGGGGTGGCGTATCTGAACGAAGAGCTCAATATGCCGGTACGGATATCCACAGGAGAGGGGGGCTGCCCCCCGAGACTGCTCCGGAGCCGGTTTATGAAATACGTGATCCTGCAGATCGCCAGCGGTTACTTTGGCTGGGATGAAATCATTCATGCCATCCCGGAGATGAAAGAAGACCCCTGCGCCATCGAGATAAAATACGGTCAGGGAGCAAAGCCGGGAGACGGCGGTCTTTTGATGTGGTATAAGGTCAACAAGCTCATCGCCGCCATCCGGGGGGTTCCCGCGGGGGTGAGTCTTCCCAGCCCGCCGACCCATCAGACAAAATACTCCATCGAAGAGTCGGTGGCAAAGATGATCCAGTCCATGTACATGGCATGGGGATTCCGGGTGCCGGTGTATCCGAAAATTTCAGGCACCTCCACCGCCCTTGCCGTGCTAAACAACCTCACACGAAACGGTTTGGCCGCCGGGCTCGCCATCGACGGGGAAGACGGCGGAACAGGGGCTGCTTACAACATCTCCATGGATCACATGGGCCACCCCATCGCCAGCAACATCCGTGACTGTTATATGACCCTTGTGGATTTGGGAATGCAGAACGAAATACCGCTTTTTGCCGGCGGTGGCGTGGGAAAGAGCGGCAATCTGGCCGCCAATGCCGCCGCTTTGATCATGCTGGGCGCAAGCGGGGTACAGGTGGGCAAACACATTATGCAGGCGGCTGCCGGCTGTCTCGGCTCCGAGTCCGACAGATGCAACATCTGCAACATCGGACTCTGCCCCAAGGGGATCACCTCACAGGACCCCCGCCTCTACCGGCGGCTCGATGTTGAGGAGGTTGCACAGCGGGTGGTGGATGTCTTCCTGAGCTTCGATACGGAGCTAAAAAAGATTGTCGCCCCCCTGGGCCGTTCCACAGCGCTTCCCATCGGTATGGCGGATGCACTGGGTATCAATGATTATCATGCCGCCGAGCGGCTGAAGATAAAATATGTGGTCTGATTCAATAATTCGGTGATGTATCTTTATCAGGATGAATGTTCTGTAAGGGGTGGAGTCGAGAAGTTTGAAATTTGAAGTGAGCTAAAATTGAGGAATGCGCTTTTAGCGCGGTCATTATATAATTGATAAAACTCCTTAATTTTAGGCACTTCAAACTTTAGGCACTTTAAACTTTTGTATCGAATAATCAAAACGACGATAATGCATAACCGTATTTAAGAATGCTTGTACGAAGTATTTGGGGATAAATCGTGATGGACACCAAACATTACCATGTCATACTCGGGAAGCATGAAGATGCGCGGCTCGACTCCCGTCTTCTTGAGGAAAAAATCCAGAAGGCGGTGGAACGGGGCTACCGGGAAATAATGATTCAGGCCTTCGGCCAGCACGGAATCGGCGGACGGCTCTGGAAAAGCGGAGACGACAAGGTGCACATCCGTGTCGAGGGGCATTCCGGCCAACGGATCGGTGCCATGGGATTCCCGAACACCGTGATCGATGTCATGAATCCGGCCTCGGATGATCTTGGCTGGCTCAATGCCGGCGCCCATATCATTGTCCATGGAAATTCGGGCAACGGAACCGCCAATGCCATGGCCCAGGGAAAAATATACGTGTCCGGAAATATCGGCGCCCGGGGCATGACAATGACCAAACAGAACCCCCGATTCGCACCTCCTGAGCTCTGGGTGATGGGCTCTGCGGGAGACTATTTCGGTGAATTCATGGCCGGTGGAATTGCCGTGGTGTGCGGGGTTAATCCCCAGAATAAAAAAAACGTGCTCGGATACCGCCCCCTGGTGGGCATGGTGGGCGGAAAGGTTTTTTTCCGGGGACCCCATGGCGGATTCAGTCAAAACGATGCCAAAGCGATTCCCATCGGGGAGACGGACTGGCGTTGGCTCGAAGACAATTTGGAGCTGTTTCTAAAAGGTGTGGGCCGATCCGAACTGTTGAGCCGGCTCACCGATCCCAGCCAGTGGCAGCTGTTGGTGGCCCGGTCGCCCCATGAAAAAGCATCTCACCAGAGACGGTCCCTGAAGTCATTCCATGACAGGGTGTGGGACAGGGAACTGGGAGGCGGGGGACTGATCGGTGATCTGTCACAGGTTGACCGGACCCCGATTCCGCTCATTACCACCGGCAGCCTGCGGCGGCTTGTTCCGATCTGGGAAAATCGGAAATACGCCCCGCCCTGTGAAGCCACATGCCCCACCGGCATACCGGTCCATGACCGCTGGCAATTGATCCGCCAAGGCCGGGTGGATGAGGCGGTGGATATGGCGCTGACCTATACGCCCTTTCCTGCAACGGTTTGCGGGTATCTATGCCCCAATCTGTGCATGCAGTCGTGTACCCGGCAGATGGTGAACCTGGCGCCGGTCGATGTTACGGAAATTGGCAGAGCAAGCCTCCAGGCAGATCTCGGAGACCTGCCCCCGGTGAGCGGAACACGGCTGGCCGTGGTCGGCGGGGGGCCGGCGGGAATATCCGTTGCCTGGCAGCTGCGCCGCATGGGACACGAAACCGTGGTCTATGATATGTCCGAAAAGCTGGGCGGAAAGATCGCCTCTGTCATACCCGAAAGCCGTATCCCAAAGGCGGTGGTCTCTGCAGAACTTGAGCGGATCCGGGAAGTGATCCCCCATGTTCATCTTAAGCAGGGTATCTCAAGGGAAGAATTTGATCGCCTAAGGGATGATTTCGACTTTGTTGTCATTGCAACCGGGGCCACAAAGCCCCTCAATCTGCCCATACCCGGAGCAGACCGGATGGTGCCGGCATTTGAGTTTCTCGTTAAGGCAAAAACCGGGAAAATAAAACCGGGAAACCGTACGGTGATCATCGGTGCCGGAAACGTCGGTTGCGACGCAGCCACAGAAGCCCACCGCCTGGGTGCAGAAGATATCACACTCATCGATATCCAGGAGCCGGCCTCCTTTGGTGCGGAAAGAGCGGCTGCCGAAGTCATCGGTGCAAAGTTTCTGTGGCCGGTATTTATCGAAGCCGTCACACCGGAGGGTGTCACGTTGAAAAATGGCGAAACACTTCCGGCAGATACCGTTATCGTCTCCATCGGAGACAAACCGGACCTTGACTACATCTCGGAAGATATCACCACGGAAAGAGGTCATATTGTCGTCAATGAATTCTATCAGACCGCGGTGCCCAAAATCTTTGCCATCGGAGACGCGGTAAAACCGGGACTTTTAACCGATGCCATCGGTGCCGGCCGCAAAACCGCCGCGGCCATTGCAGAGATGATCGCCGGCAGAAAGCCGGTGGCGGACACCATGGAAATGATCGACATTCAGCGGGTCTCCACGGAATATTTCGACCCCCGGGTAAGGGATTTTGATGATCTGGATCAGTGCGGGGCACAGTGTGCCTCTTGCGGTTCCTGCCGGGATTGTGGTATCTGCGTTGCGACCTGTCCCCAATCTGCCATCAGCAAACTGGAACAGGAAGATGACGCGTTTGACTACGTGGTGGATGAAAGCCGGTGCATCGGATGCGGGTTCTGCGCGGGTGCCTGCCCCTGCGGTGTCTGGAACCTGGTTGAAAACGAACCGATTGAATAACTTCTAATTGAGCGGTAACGCTCAATTAGAAGTTATTCGTTAAAGCCGATGGGATTTTACTTGTGCTTTGTAGATAAACGGGAAAAAAAACAGAATGAAAGCATTGCTTGCGCTTGAAGACGGCCGGACATTTCCGTGCCGATCATTTACCGGCTCCGGTGAGACCGGCGGCGAGGTGGTATTCAATACCGGCATGACCGGATACCAGGAAGTGTTGACGGATCCTTCCTACCGCGGTCAAATGGTTGCCATGACCTATCCGCTCATCGGAAACTACGGCATCAATCCCGAAGATGTGGAGTCCCGGGCAATCCAGGTTGCAGCCTTTATCGTCCGGGAGTATCAGGATTTTCCCAGCAATTACCGGTCCACCGAATCACTGGCCCAGTATTTGAAAAGAGACGGCATCTTAGGGGTAGAGGATCTCGACACCCGGGCGCTGACCCGGCATATCAGAACCGCGGGCGCCATGCGCGCCTTTATCTCGACCGAGGATCTTGACCCGGAATCCCTGACCAGGCGGGCCAATGCGATCCCCAGCATGGCCGGCCAGGATCTGGCCAGTCGGGTATCTACCGAAAAACCCTATTACTGGAAAAACGGAAAACAGGTTCCGGTAAAGGCCGACACTCCGCTTGACAGGGGCATCTGGCAGCATGCCGGAGACAGGTATTCCGTGGTGGCATTCGATTACGGCATCAAGTACAACATCTTAAGGTGTCTCGAACAGAACGGCTGCGAAGTGCTGGTGCTGCCGGCCGCAGCATCGGCGGATGTGGTGAAAGCCATCTCCCCCGACGGCATCTTCCTTTCAAACGGCCCGGGAGACCCGGAGCCTGTGGAATATGCCGTGGACACCATTCGGCAGTTGGTCGGATTCCGCCCCATTTTCGGCATCTGCCTGGGCATCCAGCTTCTGGGCATCGCATTAGGGGGGAAGACCTTTAAGTTAAAATTCGGACACCGGGGCGCCAACCAGCCGGTAAAACATATTCAGACCGGTCGGATCGAAATTACATCCCAGAACCACGGGTTCGCTGTGGATATGAACAGCTTAGACGCCGATGCGGTGGAAATTACACACATCAACTTAAACGACAACACCCTTGAAGGATTCCGGCATCGGAAACTCCCGCTCTTTGCGGTTCAGTATCATCCCGAGGCATCTCCCGGCCCCCACGATGCCCGGTATCTGTTTGACAACTTTTCCAAGCTCATGGATGAATACCGATAAAACATTATGCCAAAACGAACCGATCTAAAAAAAATCCTTATCATCGGTGCCGGCCCGATCATTATCAGTCAGGCATGCGAATTCGACTATTCCGGAACACAGGCCTGCAAAGCCCTTACCGAGGAAGGCTACGACGTGGTGCTGGTCAACAGCAATCCCGCCACCATCATGACCGACCCGGAGACGGCCAAAAGAACCTACATTGAACCGGTAACCCCGGAAGCGGTGGCCATGATCATCGAGAGGGAGCGGCCCGATGCCCTGCTGCCGACCCTGGGCGGACAGACCGGATTGAACACCGCGGTGGAAGTTTCGAACCTGGGGGTCCTTGAAAAATTCAATGTCGAGATGATCGGCGCCTCCATCGATTCGATCTTAAAAGCCGAAGACAGAGACCGTTTCCGGCAAGCCATGAAGCGGATCGGGCTCCGCATCCCGGAAAGCGGTATCGCAAATTCCATGGAAGATGTCTGGGCCATCGTAAAAAAGATCGGTTATCCGATCATTGTCCGACCGAGCTTTACCCTGGGAGGGACCGGCGGCGGGGTTGCATACAATGCAGAGGATCTGTCCGTCACTGCAAAAGGAGGACTCGACGCCAGCCTGATTAAGCAGGTCATGCTGGAAGAGTCGGTTCTGGGCTGGAAAGAGTACGAATTGGAGGTGATGCGGGATCACAATGACAATGTGGTCATCATCTGCTCCATCGAAAATATGGACCCCATGGGGATTCACACCGGAGACAGCATTACCGTGGCCCCGGCCCAGACACTCAGCGATAAAGAATACCAGGTGATGCGCAATGGATCCATCGCCATCATGAGGGAGATCGGAGTGGATACGGGAGGCTCCAATGTTCAGTTTGCGATTCACCCCGAAACCGGGGAAATGATCGTTGTGGAAATGAACCCCCGGGTATCCAGAAGCTCCGCCCTGGCATCGAAAGCCACCGGCTTCCCCATCGCAAAGATAGCGGCCAAACTGGCCGTTGGATACACCCTGGATGAAATCCCAAACGATGTTACCGGTGAGACATTCGCATCATTCGAGCCCACCTTAGACTACTGTGTGGTAAAGATTCCCCGTTGGACATTTGAAAAGTTTCCCGAAACAGAAGATGTGCTGACCACCTCCATGCGGTCTGTGGGAGAGACCATGTCCATCGGAAGGACGTTTAAGGAGGCGCTGCAAAAGGGGCTCCGGTCTTTAGAGATCGGCCGTTTCGGCCTGGGCGCCGACGGAAAGGATCCGGACCCACCGGCGGCATTGTCTGAAATCGAGCAAAAACTGGCAACGCCGAATTCACAAAGAATTTTTTATCTGCGATATGCGCTGCTGGCGGGCATGTCGATAAAATCGATTTATGAGATCACCGGCATCGATCCCTGGTTTATTCAACAGCTCCTGCAGATTATCGAACTCGAACGGCAGATCGAAAGCGGCCCCGCCGATATGGGGCAGGCATTGCTCTACAAGGCAAAATCGTGGGGATTTTCCGACCGACAGATTGCCCATTTGACCGGAACCGACGAAATCAGCGCCGAGAACAGAAGAAAGGCCTCAGGCATCCGCCCGGTTTATAAACTGGTAGATACCTGTGCTGCCGAATTTTCAGCCGCAACACCTTACTATTACTCCACATACGAAGCCGAAGACGAGGCAAGGGTTTCCGATCGCAAAAAGGTCATGATCTTAGGCGGCGGTCCAAACCGGATCGGCCAGGGGATCGAATTTGACTACTGTTGCGTCCACGCCTCTTTTGCCCTTCGGGAGGAAGGGGTGGAGAGCATCATGGTCAACAGCAATCCGGAGACGGTGAGTACCGACTATGACACCTCCGACAAACTCTACTTCGAGCCCCTGACCCGGGAGGATGTGCTTCACATTGTCGAAACGGAAAAACCGTTTGGCGTTATCGTACAGTTTGGCGGCCAGACACCGCTGAATCTATCGTTTCCTCTTGCAGAAGCCGGTGCCCCCATACTCGGCACCCAGCCGGAAAGCATCGACCGGGCCGAAGATCGAGAGCTTTTCAAGGCCATGCTCAAAAAACTCGGCCTGACCCAACCGGCCAACGGCACGGCCATGTCCATAGAAGAGGCCTCTGCCGTGGCCGACACCATCGGCTACCCGGTCATCGTCCGCCCCTCTTATGTCCTTGGGGGCCGGGCAATGAAAACCGCCTATAACCGGGATGAACTGGCAAACTTTACACGCCTCGCCATCCTGGCATCTCCCGAGCATCCGGTGCTCATCGACAAGTTCCTTGAAGAAGCCGTCGAGGTGGATGTGGATGCCATCTCAGATGGAGAAATGACCATCATCGGGGGGATCATGGAACACATCGAAGCCGCCGGGGTACATTCCGGGGACTCCGCCTGCGTGCTGCCGCCGCGAAGCCTCGATCCGGCTGTTTTGGAAGAAATCTCAAAGGCCACCAAGGCCATGGCCTCGGAACTGAATGTGATCGGGCTGATGAATGTTCAATATGCCGTAAAAAACGGACAACTCTATGTACTCGAGGTAAACCCCCGGGCGTCCCGAACCGTACCGTTTGTCAGTAAGGCCACCGGAGTGCCCCTGGCGAAATTGGCCACAAAGGTGATGCTCGGCAAAAAGTTAACAGCACTGGGGCTTGATCGCGAAAGGATCCCGGACCATATATCCGTAAAAGAGGCAGTGCTGCCGTTTGACCGATTCCCGGATGTAGACACCCTCCTTGGCCCGGAGATGAAATCCACCGGCGAGGTGATGGGAATCGATTCGGCATTCGGCCCGGCCTATGCCAAGGCACAGCTCGGGGCCGGTCAGAAACTGCCCGTAAACGGAACGGTATTTATCAGTGTACAGGACCGGGAAAAGGAGGCAGTGCTGCCGGTGGCTGCCCAGTTCAATGATATCGGCTTTAAAATCGTGGCAACCCGAGGAACCTCCGATTTTCTGATATCAAAAGGTATTCCAAACCGGCAGATCAAGAAAGTTTCCATGGGAAGGCCCCATGTGGTGGATGCCATAACCAATGGCGAGATCCAATTTGTCATCAATACCGGAACCGGAGATGAACCCAGAAAGGACGGGTATTTCATCCGCCGGGCGGCCATAAAATACAGCATTCCCTATGCCACCACCATTGCCGGTGCAATGGCCATGTGCATGGGGATAACCGCACTGAAGGAAAACCGTCTCACCGTAAAAACGGTGCAGGAGTTTCATGGGGGTTGATATTAGAATCAAGTTGTAAGTGATCTAAAGTGCACTAAAGTGCCTAAAGTTAAGGTGTCGCTTCGCTCTGTCTTTTTTATAAAATTGATAGAATTCCTTAACTTTAGCTCATTTTAGGCACTTCAAACTTTAGTTCACTTTTTTTATTCGTACTGATAGCATATTAATAAAATAACCTTTTTAGAGGAATCCATGAACATCGATAATGAAAAACCCCGCGAATCATGCGGCCTGTTCGGCATCTACGATCATCCGGAAGCGGCAAAGATGAGCTATTTCGGACTCTACGCCCTCCAGCACCGAGGTCAGGAGAGCGCCGGCATCGCGGTTGCACGAAATCAAAATCTGACGTCCCATAAGAATATGGGGCTCGTGTCGGATGTATTTACCATGAAACATCTGGAGCAACTGGGCGGCGGCAGCGCCGTCGGCCATGTCCGATATTCCACCACCGGAAGCTCTATCCGGAGAAATGCCCAGCCGTTTGTCATTCAATACCGGCAGAAATCATATGCAGTGGCCTTAAACGGGAATCTGGTCAATGCCCATAGTTTAAAAAACGAACTGGAAATGGCCGGCTCCATTTTTCAGACCACCATGGACACGGAGGTGTTTCTGCATCTTTTTGTAAAAAGCCTGGTGGGCGGATTCGAACAGGCCCTGGTCCATACGGTATCCAGGCTGAAAGGCGCATTTTCCTTTGTGATGCTGACCAGCCGGGGAGAGGTCATCGGTATCAAAGACCCTTATGGTTTTCGTCCTCTGTGCCTGGGCAAGCTAAACGGCAACTATGTGCTGGCATCCGAAACCTGTGCCCTGGACCTGCTCCAGGCCGAATTTGTCCGGGAGCTTAATCCGGGAGAAATATGCATCATCAGCAAAGACGGCATCAAGAGCATACAGACGCCGGTCCCGAATCACCGGACGTTCTGCATTTTCGAGTTTATCTATTTTGCACGACCGGACAGCACCTTTTACGACCGAAACGTATACCAGGCAAGAAAATCCCACGGGAGAAAGCTGGCACAGGAAGCCCCGGTCGATGCCGATCTGGTGATGCCGTTTCCGGACTCAGGGACCTATGCGGCACTCGGATATTCCGAAGCCGCCGGTATTCCGTTTGAAATCGGCATGATCCGGAACCACTATGTGGGAAGAACCTTTATTCAACCCTCCCAGAGTATGCGTGATTTTGCTGTCCGCATAAAACTCAACCCCATAAAACAGTTGCTGAAGGGGAAAGATATCATTATTATTGAAGACTCCATAATCCGGGGAACCACGGCCAAGACACGGGTCAAAACCCTTCGGAAACTCGGCGTCAACCGGGTTCATATGCGGGTCGCCGGCCCGCCACACCGGTTCCCGTGCCATTATGGGATCGATTTTTCGACCAAAGGCGAGTTGATCGCCGCCAACATGTCCGTAAAGGATCTGGAGGCGTACCTCGGTCTAGATTCTCTATATTATCTGAGCCTGGACGGCTTGCTGGAATCGACCGGAATCCCAAACCCGGAAAATAACTTCTGCAAAGCCTGTTTTGACGGATGCTATCCTGTCGACTTTGATCAAGACCTCTCAAAATTCTGTCTGGGAGAGTGATCGCTGCCTAAATTGAGCCATTACTGTCACGGCATTGGTGGACACTTCGTGCATGGGTACCGGAGTATAATAGGGCAGACACGGCAATAGCGGTGTTGCCGCACAGTGACAATTACCTGACATCGATATTTCAATAATTCATACGGTTTTCTTCTCTGCCACGGCCGGGTGTTGAAAAAATTGGGACCATCTCAAAAAGAGTTGATGCCCCATAGGGTCCCAAGGGGCAAGGATTCGAGTATAATATGTCATATATGCACGAATTCAGATGAATTGAAAAGGCGCCTCATCCGATCGTTTTCTTATTTTCAACGTTCTTTATATACTTTCCGGCCGAAACGGCCACTTTACGGGAACTACGGTACCGAGGGAGGGCTCTGACCGATAAATTTTAAACCGGAAAGGTGAAGGTGTCGAAAAAATGGCACATAATTTGCTCTAACAGCTTGGTGACTGTATCATTTTTATTAACATTAGCGGATCGGTTCCGGGTTCGGTATTGAATGCTGAACCCGGAAAACCGGGTCGACTTAACCGTAAGGAATATACAGATGCTCGAATCAAAATTTTTAAAAGAAAATCTGCAGAATATACAGAAGCTGATGACCATACCGCCGTTGAAGCGGTTTGAAACCGAAAGCCTCGGTCAACTGGTTCGACTCAGCAAGGTCAGAGAATACGAACCGGGCGAGATCATCATCAGGGAGGGTGAAGAGGATCAATGGATTTACTTTCTTCTTTCGGGCAAGGTTCGTGTCATCAAGCAAGGGGTGCCCGTGACAACCATCGGCCAGATGGGTGCCCTGTTCGGGGAGATGAGAATCCTGGACCGGATGACAAGATCCGCAACCATCAAGGCGGAGTCAAAAACCGTGTGCCTGTCCGTCGATACATCCGCCACCGACCGGTTGGCGTCTGAAGATGAGCGGGCAAATCTTTTACTGATGCTCTATCGTGTCTTTTCAGAGTTTATCTCCATTCGACTGCGGGCAACCACTAACGAACTCATCCAGGCCAAGCTTCAAATCAAAAAACTGATGGCGGATGCTGGCAGGCAGCCCTGACCACTCTCTTTATGCTCTAATTGGTTAATGCGGCAGCATAATTTTTCCAGGACAGCTATCCGGTTTAGACTGACATTCCGGATTTTGAAAGGCAGCAATTCTTGACATCTGCTTTTAGGATGGATAGAATTTGCATAAAAAATGTCCAAAGAATCTTAGATAATATCTTCCTACCGGCAACCTGGAGGTGATCAATGGGTAAAGGATTCAAATGGGTACTTATCATCGGCGGCGGTCTGACAATCTTTGTCATTGCCTCCCTAATTATTATTCCCTTTTTTGTCGATATCAATAAGTACAAACCGGAAATCGAAAAACGGGTTGCCGAAGCCACCGGAAGACCGTTTACCATCGGCAGCGATCTTGATCTTTCATTGTTCCCCTTTGCGGGAATCAAGTTTTCAAATCTTCGACTCGGCAACCCCCAGGGGTTTAATGAAAAAGAGTTTGTCACCATAAAAGATTTTGAAGTCCGGGTGAAACTCATCCCGCTCATTTCAAAAGAGGTGCAGGTCAAACGGTTTATCATGAACCGACCCCGGATTGTTCTGGTCAAACATAAAACCGGAAAAACCAATTGGGACTTCGGCAAAAAGCCACCCGGCAAGGTAACGCCGGAGCCGAAATCAACCCCGTCTGGACCGGCGGCCGGCGGCCTCCCCATCAAGAAACTGGATGTTGGAGAGTTCGCCATAACCGAAGGCACACTCGTTTACATAGATCAGACATCCGGTCTCAGAAATGAAGTTTCCGATTTTACCCTCAAGCTGGATGACGTCTCTTTCGACCGCCCCATCAAGATGAGTTTCTCTGCATCATTTGACAAAAAGCCAATCAGCCTGGAAGGCACCATCGGACCGGTGGGTAGAGATCCGGCAAGGGGAACCATCCCTGTGGATCTTTCCTTAAAGGCGTTAGATGAGCTTGAGGCTGTATTGAAAGGCCAAATCGTCAATCCGGCCGGAAAGCTGAGCTTTGATATAAAAATCGACGTAAAAGAATTTTCTCCCCGCAAACTTGTGGAGGCATTGGGGCAGGATTTTCCCGTGGCCACAAAAGACCCAAAGGCACTCAATAAGGTCGCACTCTCCCTGGGTGCAAAGGGAGGGGTAACGAATATTTCAATTTCAGGCGGCTCCCTTGTTCTGGATGACTCAAAACTTACTTTTTCCGCCAAGGCAAAAGAATACACAAAACCGGATATTGCATTTGAATTCAATCTGGATGAGATCGATCTGGATCGATACCTGCCGCCCGCATCCGAAGAGAAGAAAACACCGGAAGCATCTGCACCCGGGTCTAAAAAAGATAAGACCGACTTCGCGCCCCTGCGCCGCATGGTATTAGACGGCCGTATCAATATCGGTAAATTGAAGGTAAACAATCTAAAAACCCATGACATCGTGGTAAAAATAACAGGGAAGAGAGGCATCTTTAACCTGAAACCGGCGGCCCTTAAGCTCTACCAGGGTGAAGTGAACCTCGGCAGTGTCTTCAATGTACAGAAAGATGTATCGAAGGCCACGATCAACCTGGAGACCAAAAATGTCCAGGCCGGTCCGCTCTTAAAAGACATGATGGACAAAGATATCATCGAGGGGACTGCTTCCGCAACGGTGGCACTCCGATTTACAGGGGATACGCCGGATGCCATCAAGAAAACACTCAACGGCAAAGGGCAGCTGCTGTTCGACAACGGTGCAATCATCGGTGTCGACATCCCGTCCATGGTCCGCAACGTGCAATCGGCATTCGGCTATGGGGAGAAGGTTGAACAGCGGCCCAAGACCGATTTTTCAGAGCTCAAGGTTCCCTTTACTATCAAAAACGGTCTGTTCAACACCCCCGGAAGCAGCATGCAATCCCCACTGCTTCGGCTGCTTGCCGCCGGAAAAGCGCATCTGGTCAAAGAGACTCTCGATTTTCGGATCGAGCCGAAACTGGTCGCTACCATCAAAGGCCAGGGAGATGCCGATCAGCACAAAGGAGTTCTTGTTCCGGTTCTGGTCACCGGAACCTTTTCATCACCAAAATTCAGACCGGATCTCAAAGCAATCGCCGAGGAGCAGTTGAAAAAACAGGTGTTGGAATCGGATGAAGTCAAAAAACTTGTAAATAAAGAAGAGGTAAAGCAGGTGGAAGACAAGGCCAAAGGTCTGCTGAAAGGCATTCTTGGGCAATAAGGAAATTTAGATGAACCGTCCTGATTTACGACGCACCACGATCTCGGTGCTCATATTTGTGATCTCCGCATTAATCCTTACCGGCTGTGCCGGATTGCAGAAAACCTATGAACCGCCACGGGTGACCCTGGCCGGCATGACCATCAAGGAGGCCAGGGCCTTTGAAACGGTGTTTCTTATCGAGTTGAGAATATTCAACACAAACGACGTACCCATGGAGATAAAGGGCGTCGATTGTGCACTGGAAATAAACGGAAAACCCTTTGCAGGGGGCATCTCCGGTGTGGATAAAACAATACCGGCATACGGAACGGATCTCGTTTCCGTGGTGGTATATGCGTCGGTGCTGGACACGGTGAATCGGGTTTTCGGCATGATCCGTGATGTCCAGGCGTCACAAAAGATGCAGAACCTGAAATACACCCTGAAAGGCAAGCTGCGGCTCGCAGGTGCCATCCCCACCAGTGTCTCCTTTGATTCCGAAGGAGAACTGAATCTGGGAGAGCTGACCAATCTGCCGCCACCAGGTTAATCCTTAATAATCCCGGCCATCAGCCGCCAGCCTGCAGGTGCCGTATCAGCGTCAACAAACAGTCTGATAAAAACAAAATCGCCCATTTGTCCCCTCCTTTGATTGTATCCGGTTTCTGGAAAACTTTCGGCTTCAAAACCTAACATTTATCTGTATCGGGATTTTTACTGTAACAGAGTTCCAGTTGATCCAATTTGTCAGGATTTGCCACTTTCGGATTTTTGAAATTCAACAGATGGTTCAGTTCGTGGCCAAGTATCGCTTGATTGATAGTGACCTCATTTCCAATTCTTTTTCCAAAGACAAATATTTCATTACCACTTGTTGCATATCCGGCCACGGCAGAATCGAATGCAGCCGCTTTGTCCCATTTGAAATACTTCCGATCACTGACAATGTGCACACGAACCTTTTTCAGTTCGATAACCGTGTGAAAATCAGATCGCGCATTAAAAGATTCAAAGTTCTGCTGCATCAGATTGAAACCCTCTTTTCGATAATCTGATGATAACGGTGCACATGAAGTTGTTAAGATAGACAAAAAAGATAAAATAAAAACGGATTGAATTTCTCTTGTATGTGTCATGTTGTCACCCCATTCCCTACCCCCTCCCAAATCAACCTTGAGAAGATGTAAGAGCAAGGATAATACCAATTTTGTTGATACAACGGCGAGCCGGATAAATGGTTTTTAATATACTGTAATTATTTATTATATTTTTTATATGGCATTTATGTATAACCGAATTTATATCTGATGTATCGTTCCGGAACTGTCAACATGGTTTCTATTGACGGAGAAGGGGTTTTGTTTTTGGACAGGTTGAGCACTGTTAACAGGACCTACACAATGAACGGCAACATTAAATACATTTATTGACAGCAATTAGACTACTTAGTTGACTCTCTTTCTTTGCACCGCCAGTATCGTAATATCATCGCTCTGGGGAACGTTTCCGGTATACGCAGAAATCGCTGCCTGAATCTTTGTAATCATCTCACCGGCGGATGCACAGTTTTGGGTAACGATCTTTTCTAACCGTTGCCGCATGAAAAATTCTCCATCCGCAGAGGTGGCTTCTGTGATCCCGTCCGTGTAACTGATCAGGATGTCTTCGGGATCGATCTGAACCTGCTGCATCCTAAATTCCGATTCCGGCATCAATCCCACAACAGGTCCTGTCGAGCCGAGATGGTGCTTTATAACACCGTCAGATCCAACGATCAGCGGAGCAAGGTGACCGGCATTGATGTAAACCAGTATACCGGTGTCCGGGTTCAGCACACCGAAAAAAATCGTTGCAAACATACACATCTCGCTGTGATTCTGGAGCAGGTAGTTATTGGTAATCGGTATGGCCCGGAGCGGCTGCGTCTGGTCGACATCACAAAAATCCCGAGGGTCGACAAAACGATCAGTCATTGCTTCATCCTGATCAATCGACAGACCGCAGAGCTGAGTCTGGCCGGAAAAAATCCGAATCAAGCTTCTGAGAAGCGCCATATAGAGTGCGGATCCCACCCCTTTATCACAAACATCACCGATGACCAGCCCAAGGTAATTTCCGGGCAGTCTAAACACATCATAGAAATCACCCGCCACCTGAATTGCCGGCTGGAAGCAGGTTTTGATTTCCCAGTTTGAAATCTCAGGAATATCGGCAGGCAAAAAATCCTTCTGCATCTTATGACCCTTTTCAAGTTCTGCATCCAGCTCCCTTGAATAAGATTCAGCCTCCTTTTTCGATGCACTCAATGTGTGATGAGATTTGTCAAGCTTCTGGTATAGACGCACATTTTCAAGAGCAAGACCCATCTGGTTGCCTGCCAATTGCATCAAATCCGCGTTTTCTCGGCTAAAGTTATCCGGCTCCGAATGAAAAAGGGTCAGAATACCGAAAATCTCCTTACCCCTTTTGAGCGGAATGGCGAGGGCGGATCGTGCAGTATACGGCTGATCGGGAAGCATAACCCAGCGATCATCCACCTCCGTGTCCGTGATCAGACCAATACGGTGATATCTTTTCACCCAGCCAGCCAGGCCTCCCTCTAAAACAGAACGGATGATTTCGGATTTTTCTTCCGGAGATGGTTCATCGCGGGCAAGAAAACTGTCTGAAACCGTGCCGTCGTCATCAAGCAAAAACAGACTCCCCTTTTCAGCGCCGGTCATTGCGGAAGCAACTTCAACGCTCTTTTGCAGGGTTCTTTTCATCATCTCGACCCTGGCAGGAGAACGTGCCATTGCCACAAACTTTTCCAGCAGTTTGCGCTGTGCCAGAAAAGCCGCTTTTTCACACCGGTGTCTCAGCACCTCTTTTGATTCCGTATGGCCCAAAGTACACCTCATCAGTTATGTCCTGCATAGATGATGAAAGGTTGCCAGACCATCACTCTGGGATTCTTACGTCTACCGGCTACGCCACATTCGGCAGTGCCGGATCTGCATGGCCCGTGAAGCAGACGCATGTGTCGACAAGAATTTTATAGAATATATGAGCAAAGGATGTGCCAGGGAGGATTTCAAGAGATGAAACCGGCAGGAAAATTTTTAACAGCTTAAATTTATAACTAAAATTAAATATTTGTTCGAAAGCAGACCGTTATATCTCTCATAAGAAGTAATTCACGATGCAGTTAACAAAGTTAACAAAAGCGGATCTTTTCTGAGAAAATGGTTTCTTTTCAATATGTTAGGGCATGTAAACAAAATTGGCAGGTCGGTGGCAAAAGATGACACGGTTATTCTAATAACGAACATCGGGTCATCCTCTGGGCTCAAAGCCCAAGGCGATGATCATTTCCTCAAGCAGCGGGGTATCAACAGTTAGCTTTACACGGACAATTGTCACTGCCGTCATGCTTTCAGTCGCGTAGCAAATTCAGAAAAACCGCTCATGTACTTTTTGAGCTGCCTCCTCACGCCATCATCGACCAGATTTCCTCTATCATCGAATTTTCCCATGGCGCCGCTCACCCACATAAATCTCCCGGCCCATACCTGGGTACCCAATACGCGCAGTATCGGAAGCCAGGCATATTGAGAAAATGCCGTGCCGAAGGTTCCGGGGGTTGCTCCCATAATGCCTACCGGCAGGTTTCCGAATACCCGAGGCCGGTCTGCCGGTGGACGCGATATCCAATCGAGTGCATTCTTAAAAACCCCTGGGATCGAATTGTTGTTTTCAGGAGTAACCATCAGAAGCCCGTCTGCGGCAGCGATGCGGTCCTTAAGATCGGCCACTACCTGTGGGATACCCTCTTCCTCTTCGACATCCATGTTGTAAAGCGGAATATCCTTGATGGATTCGATGGTAAGCGTGCACCCTTCCGGAACCGCTTCGGCAGCTGCTCGCAGAAGTCCGGCATTAAAGGAATACTTCCTTAGACTCCCTGACATTCCAACGATGGTAATCATCATTACCTCCTTTGTGTCTATGGATGGAAGCGTTCATGAAATCGGGTTATCCAATTTTGACGCTTAATCCCCCGTCTACAGGAAGCAGCACACCGGTGATAAATCGCGCATCATCCGATGCCAGAAAAGCAGCCGCAGCAGCCACATCCCATGCGGTTCCCATCTTACTGCCGAGAGGAACCTGAACATCCCGTTGTTTCTGAACCGCTTCCCGGTCCCCGCCGGTTTCTCTTGTCCGGCGTTCGATGGCCATGGGGGTATCCATCAATCCCGGCAATATGGCGTTTACACGCACCCCGTATGGCCCGTTTTCAATGGCAAGGGTCTGGGTGAGGGCATTGATGCCGGCTTTGGCGGTTCGGTAGGCAACCGGTCTTTTGGTACAGATCGAAGCCGTTGAGGAGATGTTGATGATCACCCCACTTTTCTGCGCTCTCATGACAGGGATGACATGTTTGCAGGTAAAAACCATACCCTTTATATTGATATCCATCAACCGGAGCCAGTTTTCCTCCTTGATGTCGATGATGTTCGCATCCCCTTCGGACACGCCGACGTTGTTGTGGAGGATATCGATGCGCTCGTAACGTTCAAGGCAGATGTCGGCAATGGCCTTACAATCGGCTTCCCGGGTGATGTCTGCCTGAAAAACAGATGCTGTCCCGCCTTCATCTTTGATAAGGGAAGCCGTATCTTCTGCAGACGCGATGTCATTGTCGACAAGCAGTACTTTGGCCCCTTCCCGGGCAAACCGGATGGCGGCGGCCCTTCCGTTTCCGACGGTAACCCCCTGAGTCTGACCGGCCCCGACCACAACAGCAATCTTATCCTTAAGTTTCATAATGTCACACCTTTCCATACATGATAGGTCCATTTGTATATCTGCAGTCTATTTTATCGATATTTACCCGTATTTAGGATACATGCACTTAGTTTATGCTGAATCATTATGTCACCTTATACAATGTTCCCAATTACTTGCAACAAAAATTGACGTTGACAAAAAGAACTGCTTTTGTTACCTGCCACTGATAAGGGTTCCTTTTAATTGACGACTCAACAGTTTGTTCACCAGCTAAAGTCGATACGCAACGCGCGGTTTTTAATTCTGTATCTCTGTCCTCGGTAAGATGTCCTTATTTTCGTATCGCAGCAAAAAACAAGTGGCTGACTATGCATTGGCTTTGAAGATGATCCGGGCAGAGAGCAAAAAGCACAGAGAATAAATGGATACCGCTTATACTCCATGCTCTATGCTCTATGCTCAAACATACTTGAGCATTGGGCAACCGACCAGATATTTACCAAAAACTCTGCAAAGGAGGGAACATGCAAATAGACATGCACTATTACGGCACGTACGCAATGGCCCGTGCAGCAGGGATTAAACGAGACACGGCAAAGGTTATCGCCACTGCTGCCCAGTTTGTTGATGACAATGCTGAAAAAGACAATATCGAGCTCCGGGACGGAGCGAGGCTTGATTCAGAGGCCACTGCGCATCATGCCTTAAACCGCAAAAACATCGACCTGGAGGATCAGAGAAAAATCTGGGTTCCCTTTCACTTCCTGCCGGGCAATGAAGGAGAAACCTATACGGAGAGATTGATATGCCGCAAGGACAGCGATATTGCTAAAGAGATGGTTCAGCACATGTTGTCTTTTGCCGGCCGGTCCTATTGCGTACCGCTCATCGGAATAGCCGCCCATATCTATGCAGACACCTTTGCCCATTATGGTTTTTCCGGCATCAGTTCACGTAGAAACAAAATTGAAAAGATAAAATTTGACAAGATAATAACCAAAAAAACGGAAAAATATCTAAAACAGAGGGAAAAGGAATTCAAAGAAAACTACCCGCACGAAGAAGGGATGCTGACCAACATTAAATCATGGGTCGCTGAAACGTTTTCCGGCGCCCTAGGCCACGGGGCAGCCGTAACTTTTCCGGACAGACCGTATCTGAAATGGTCTTTTACCTATGAGGATCCGGAATTTACCAGTGGGCAGCGGGACAACCCGGCAACATTTATGCAGGGCTGCAGGGCCCTTCACAAACTCTTTCGTGATTTTGCCAAGGTAAAACCGGAATGCGCTGAAGATTCTCATGCAAAATTTACCGACATCAAAAATGAGGTCGCCACGATTCTCTCCCTGCAAGGGTCTAAAGCCCAAAGGATCGGGGCATGGCGCCGGGCTGCAAAAAACGGCAACCTCTTTGCATCCGGCCCGGAGACCATCCCCTCCTATAATGCCAACAGTTGGCATAACGAGCGTGAAAATCTCACAAGAGAAAAAGATTCCAGGAGAATCAAAGATCTTTCAATTTATCGTTTTTACCAGGCAGCTGCCGTCTGTCGCACATACGTCCTGCGGATATTACTCCCCTCAAAAGGGCTTATCATCACCTGATGGGCAGGGATAAACGCCAGCCGGCAGAAGGTTGCCGGGTATAAGGAGAAATAAGATGAAATACCCGGAAATTGGTGACCTTATCACCACGGAGCAGGCCTTGGCATTGTGCAGGCATTTCCATTTAGATTACCTGGTCAACCGGATTGAAACCAATGCCGAAAAATACAAAGAGTGGACATTTGATGGCTGCTCCGGTCTTCCCGACGAAACAATGGGCCTGTTCACAGGCTGTAACTGGCAGGACATCACCTATAAATGTTGTCTACCCCATGATCTCGGTTACGGCTATGGAGAGCCGGGAAACGATATTGAAAGAAAACGGGTGGATTTAAAATTTTATAGCAACCTGGTAACAAAGGCCGGAATGAAAAAATGGCAGGCGTCCGCCCTCCTGGCCGGAGTCCGTGCAGGGGGGGCGGAAAATTTCGGACTCTCCTTTTCATGGGGATTTGCCCGCAAAAAATCATGATCCGGGCCGAAAAGGCTGAGCTTTGGGTTGCTCCTGAAAGGGGCTTTATTCCCAGAAGTTGATGAATCTAAGAATTCAGCAGTCAGGAGTCAAAAGAACTCGAATGTCGCTTGCGCGAAGTGTGCGCCGCATGCCGCTCCGGCAAATTTAGAATCTTTAATAGAACCGAAAGGAGGACCACATGTCCCTGAAAAACGCCCTCGACGAATTGAAGAATGCGGTGGGAGACCTGACATCCCTTGAAGTACAGACCTATATCGGAGAAATCGATGTGGTGGTCGAAGGTCAAACCGGATCTACGAGTTTTGAAGATTCACTAAAGAAGGCCAAAACCGACGGCAAAATAACCCTTCAGCTGGTCACCAAACTCAACTTTGACGGTGACGGGATTGTGCTGGTACCCGCCAGCGCACCGGCCGATTACATCCAGCAGGCCCACGACACGGCGTTGAAGGCGGGAAACGATGTACGCCAGGGCCTTATTGCCCTGTTTGCCGATGTCATCGGGTTAAAGACAAGCAAATAAGGTTACCGGTTTGAATATCGATTTCAATCAAGGGATGCCCCGCCTATCTGCGGCCTTCGATTCTACCGGGTACGGACCCGTCACCATGGAACGCCTGTGTGAACGGATCGCAGCAACCCAAGGCGACCTGCTCGAAGCTGAGGGGAAAGGGCTTTTTGTGCCCCTTCCCAAAAGCAAACCCGAACGATCAAAAGACACATCCCGGATAAAGACCATCCGCAACCGGCTTTTTATCCTGGGTTATCTTGAAAAAGACACCGGCCGGGGAAATCCGGACGATTCACTCAAGGAAGCCATCCGCGCCTTTCAGGCAGAGGCAGGGCTCGATATTGACGGATGGGTCGGAGAACAGGAAACCTGGCCGGCACTCCAGGAATTGGTCAGCTTTGAAACGCCCATCGACCTTTCAAAGTGGTTTAGAAACGATCAGGCCCTGCCCGCGCTGAGACGCGCAGTCGGTTTGCGGCTGTTTGTACTCGGGGTGCTGCCGAACCGGCCCCGTTCCCCGCACGAAGCTCTTGGGAGCGGCCTCCGTACCTTCGGGCAGATCTGGGAGATGCTCTTCGGGGAGTCGGATAAAACCGAGCCGGGCTTGACAACAGAATGGCTGAGACGGCTCTTTGACATGGATGGCATCACGCACCGGTTGTCCATGGTTTCCGACGCATTGAGCCGGGAAACATTAAATATCAGCCATGGCTTCATCATCAACGCAGCTAAAATCGAACTCTGGCTCATGGGATACCGGGTGGAGCCGGGCGGATACGACATGATACAGCAGCAACAGTTGCCTGAACCCAATGGCTCAGTTGAACTGACGGGAATGGACATCTGGATGAGGTCCGCCACCGCCAGTCAGTACCATAAGATCAAGCGCAATTTTAAATTCTACAAGGCCCTACACCGTTTCTGGATCGATAACGGTTATGACGACAAAACCGCCGATTCAATGAGTGTCGGGTTCTTAAAAGATTTCCAGGCTTTTTTCCGGGTTGTGGACCAGGAGCTTCAAGATGACGCCTCCGTGGGGGAAGCAGAGCGGCAAATCGAACTGGAGAAATTTGTACTAAAAAGAAAAGACCAGCTTCCTGCGGTCTATCAAAAAGTAAAGGGGTTCGGAGCACGCATATGGGACGGGGCGCGGCGTGTCTGGGGCTGGTTCCGGCGAATGATGAAAAAGGTTTCACAAAAGGTACTGGAGATCGGTACCAATATGTCGCGCATCATTTACGGTTTTGCCTTGGGGTCCTTTACGGTGGTGTCCGATGTGTTCGGCGCCATGGGTACGATGATCCAATGGGTGACCAATCCGGTGCTGCCGGGCTCGGATAAAAAAAACGTTCTCTTCCGCCGGGATTTTGACAACGACATTTACGTGGCAATCGACCGGAGCGCAGAGAGCGGAAAGGTAGCCGCGGGCTGTGAAAAACTCGAACGCACCGCCCAGGTGTTCGTATTCGGATGCCGGGTGATCGGAACCTTTGTCTCTATACTGGCAGATGTCTATAAAACCGGCTGGACCGCCTATTTCGGACTCGTGCTCGCCCTTATCCGGATCCGGCGGATAACGGATAAAATCCGGAATTTGATAGAGGCCTACCAGCAGGTATTTCCCACGCTATATTCTACTTAAATAGAACGGTTACCTCGCACAATTAACTTTTACGCTTATCTACAAAGCTCCAGTTGCAGACAGCAATAGGATTTGAAGGTGATCCGATTTGTGGATGTGTGACTGTCTGAGTATATTAGGGAACGTTGCATCAAACAGCATTAAGGTGTTGCAATAGACCCTAAATATTTTATATCGCTCGATGTTTTATTGATCTCGGGGCTCTGTTTGATGTTACGATCCCTTATATACGAGTTTCATACGTCCACGAAGCGGGTTATCTTCAAAGCCGTTAAATTTTTACTGGAGCTTTATAGATAACCGCGTTAACTTTTTTTCTCCATCCGCTATCGCTGGGCCGGATATACATTTGCGGGCTTAGATCTTGGCGGCCTGTACATGCATCCAGTCGAAATTTCTTGTTCTGCCTAAACTTACCCAACCCTCTTCTTCCCAGAACCGCCACCAGGCATCATATTCCGGTTTGGCGAAAGAGGCCCGGTCACGCCCCCATTTCAATCGATTCCTGCCGGGGTCGTAATCGATGGCAATCCCCCAGCTATGCATAGAGTACCTGCTGCCGCCTCTCATTTTTCTTACATTCAGGCAACCGCCCCAAAGATCTAAGCGCAATTTGCCTATCTTTTCCGGACCGTAGTGATCAAGAACCCGGGAAAGCACCCTGTGCAGGCTGTCATGAACGCGCTCGTGGCACAGATAGCTATTGACGATACGGGTCGTCTTCCAGGCAAGTTTGTGCGGAAAAGGAAGCGTGATTCTTGTCTGGTTCAGACCGACTTCGCCATAGGTTTTCACCAGGTTGCTTTCCGGTGTCTGCACCGGCCAATTGTTCGGGTTTTCATCGGGCAGATCTTCCGGTCGCCAGATCTCAGGTTCTTTCTTTTCCCGGACAACCTGCAACAGGCTGTCAAAGGCAAATTCTGTTTGCGGCCCCCAATAGCCGTCCATAGTACCGGCGTCGATGTTTTTCTCCTTTGCAAGCAACTGAACGAATGCAACCGCCTTTCTGGCCTTGGACCACTTCTGTGGAATTTTTTCCACCTGATCTAAGGCAGCGAGTGTTTTGGGGCCAAGAACCCCGTCTTCCGGGCCGGCATCCAATCCCCTGGCATTTAGTTGCTGCTGAACAAAACGTATGGATTTTTTTGTCATACCATTACCTCCGCTCTTCACCGATGCATTTGCCGGCTTTTAAGTCAGGCGCCTCCTTTTCACTGCAGCCGGCCGGTCACCATCAGCTGGAGCCGTTTGGCCATAAAGGCGAATTTGTACATATAATTAAAATTGCCGTCCACCACCACATCCTGTCTCAGAATGGAACCGAGGATGTCGGGTTTGGGTGAAAAAATAAACTCCCTTAGGGCCTTGGCGCTTCTGAAACTGACGGTGATATCCGTATCACCGATCTCTTCTTCCTTTACCTTCATTTTTCCGTTTTCAAAAACAGCCGCAACCGTAATTTTTCCGTCTCTGCTCCTGAAAAGGTATCTACCTTTAAAATCTTCAATATTATTTCTGAAATCCGGGTTGAACATATAAGATATCCGCATGGCATTGAGAAGCAATTCTAGAAACTCCTCGGTGACTTCGGAGTCAAAAGACTCAAATATCTCTTTCAGCATCACACCCTCCTTATTCATATGACAGCATGTCTTTGCTCTCTTCGGGAAAAGGGACCGCCTTGCCCGTCTTTATGTCGTAGGCTGTTCTCGTGATGATCTCATCTTTCATGGCCTCGTTTAAGTCCTTGAAGTAGGCCGAATAGCCGGAAACCCGCACAAGAAGTTCCGGGTAATCGTCAGGGGCCTCCTTTGCCTTGATCAGGTCATCATAGGACATGATGTTGAACTGCACGTGCAGGCCGCCATGTCTACAATAGGCTTCAACCGTCTGCCCCAAGGTTTCAATCTCCTTTTCAGTGGACACCGACGGATACTTTAGATTGAGGGCCTCCCCGCTTGCAATGCATTTACTCTCAAGTCCGCCGATCATCCTCAGGGATGTGGGGAGATCTCCGGCTGCCTGTGACACCGGTGTAATGCCGCTTGCAAATACCTGGTAGGCCTTTCTGCCGTTGGGAAGTGCGCCTGCCAGTTTCCCCTGCCCCGCATGGTTGGTCATGGTCCAGTACCCGGATCTGTACTTTCCGCCTCGATAGTTGACGTGGCGCTGGTAGAAATCATGGAGAAAGCGTATCAGCTTCCGGGAGTTCTCTTTGGCAATCTCGTCATCCATGCCGTATTTGGGAGTCCTGTTTACAAGGTATGCATGCAGATGCTCGAAGCCTTCAAAGTTTGCGTCAAGGGCCTCTTTAAGATCTGAAAAGGAGTATTTTTTATCGACAAACACCGCCTGTTTGATGGCGTTCAGGGAGTCTACCGTGTCGGCAAATCCGATATGCGTCGCTCCTGATGAGTTGTAGGTCGCCCCTCCGAATATCAGATCTTTTCCTTTTTCCATCGGGCCGTCAAAGAATGCGGAAAGAAGCGGCGACGGCAGAACTTCCTGGTATGCCCGGCCGAAGTATTCATTGAGTTCAATGGCCTTTCCCGCCAGCCAGGCAAACTGGCTCTTGAATGCTCCCCAGAATTGATCAAAGCTTTCAAAATGGGATGGATCCCCTGTAACCGGCCCGATCTGTTCGTCTCCGGTCACAGGCCGTTTCCCGTTGTTAAGGACAAGTTCGAGTACGGAAACCAGGTTCAGCATGATAGCACTCGAGGCGTCGTAGCTTCTCCCGGGCACCCCCAGTTCCACGCAGCCGATGACGGCATAGTCTCTTGCATGTTCAGTATTTGTACCTTGGGCCCTGAGGACCTCGATATTTGCAACATCGTTTAGAAAGGCCGGGACGGACTTTGTGCTGGCGATGACCTCAGCAACCCGGTTTCGGTATTCCTTTGAGTTTTTCTCGTAATGATAACGGGCATTCAGGCTGGGATCTCGTGTTTTAAGCAGTTCCGTCACCCTGAGCATGATGTAGGTCAGATCATTTACAGCATCATCTCCGTTTTCATCGACACCGCCCACTGTCACAGCGGGCACCGTACCTGCCCCCCCGAAAAGCTCCTCGGCAGTTTCCGGCACAAGATTTGTGTTGTCGTTTAGTTTTAGCCAGAGGCAGGCCACCAGTTCCATGGCCGTTTTTACGGTCAAGGCCCCCTTGTCGGTATCTTCCCTGTAATACCTGTAGAGGATCTGATCCAGCCTCCCGGGACTCATGGCCATGTTGATATTCTCTGCATGAATTGCAATCTGCAAAAGCCAGACGGCGCTAACGGCCTCCCTGAAAGTCCTTGCAGGCTTTGCCGGAACCCGGGCGCACACTTCGGCCATCTTGAGAAAATTCTCTTTCTCGAAAAGATCTTGGGTTTCCGCGGCAAGCCGCGATGCCTCCCTGCTCAAGTTCTTAGCATATGCGACAACCCCCTCCATGGCAATCTGTAAGGCCTGGAAGAATTCTATCTTCTGCCGCTTTTCCTTATCGAGGTCACCCTCGCTTTTAAGAACCGCCTCCCTTGAAGCGGCCTCCTCGATGATATGTTCCACCCCCTTTTCAAGAGCAACCGTGTAACAGGGTATTGTGTGAGAGATACACCCGGCCTTTGTGGCAAGAAAAAAAACGATCCGTTCAAATATCTTCATACATTTCGGGTTGCCGTGTTCTTTTCTCGTGTACTCCAGGATGTTTCGCTCCATCCAGTATGGGAAGATATTACGATTGAGATCCTCTGCTTCCTCCCGGGTCAACTTAAGAGGGTTTTTCTCCCTGTCGCTGATCGTGTCGAGTTCCGGCCAGATGGTCAGTCCGGTCCATTCCGGATACACAGGCGCACTGAAGGGCTTTGAACCCGTTGTGCCCGCAAGCAGATTGTCATCGAAAAAGAGCGGGACTTTCCTTGAAAGAAAATACTTTGCGGCATTGGCATATCTGAGTTCTGCAGACGCATCTACAGGGGCATTTTTCAGATATTCCGTATAATGCACTGCCCGCTCGATACAGACCTCGGGTTTCTTTTTTAATAGCCTGTCTCTGAGCTTTTTGATAAGCGGCAGACCTTCCAGGGTATACTCTGACAAGGTGATGTCATTTAAGGTGATTTTTGAAGCTGTGGTATGTGATAGGCTCATATGCGTACCTCCTTTTCTAAACTATTTCGTGTCGAACAAAATAAACTCCTTGACTGCGTGCCAGTCATCATCCATCAACAAAAAATAACCGAAGTTGTCATATTTGTAGATGCCCGGATCAGTGTCCGGATCGTATGGAATCTTCGGTCTGGTGGAATAGAGCAACTGGCCGAGGTAGAGCCCATCCGCTATTTCTACCAGTTCGTCTCGGCACAGGTTGTCCGGCGGCATGGTATGCAGCCCAAGCCACCGGTAATTGAACCATAACACATCTTTGCCTTTGTTATTCGGCATGATCGATTTTCCGTTCGTGGCGATAAAGAAAAAACTTTTCACATAACGCTTTTCCCTTTCATCCGGATATTCAACCACCATACCGGAGCTTTCCAGACTTTCGATAAACGCAGTGGCCGGCAGAGACATTCTCGGATCCGTTTTGTAAGTATTTGCCCCGAGAATGATCGGTTTTATGCCCTCATAATGTTTTGAATCTTTCCCGATATATTTTCTTAAATCCTCAACAGCGGTCTTAGCAAAGATCTTTCCGGTCCAGGGTGAAAATGGCCTTACCGCAGGGTACAGATCGTTCAGCACGCTTCTATCAAACTTTTTTAGAAAACCTCCATTCTTGAATGAGACAACCGCACCGTTAAAAAAGCCGCTGATGCCGTCCGGCTGTTTGCCGCATAGAAAAATTTTGTGAAGTGCATCAAAATACGCATCTTTAGAGGTGTCTTCCTTCTGGATGCCCTGGTAGATGTCCTGCAGATAATGAAGAATGGTCGTCTGTTTATCGAGTTCGGCCTGTATCGCTTCGCATTCCATGCTGTCTTTAAAGGCAAACGTGGTGAACTTATCGTCCAGATTATCTGTTACTGAATAGGCCAGTTCCGGGAAAAGCGCATCTTTTTCATGAACCCAGGTATCGTCCATGAGAACGAAGTATCCGAAGTTTCTGTATGCGTAGTCCTTATTTCCAATTGACGGATCATATTCCTTGAAAAGCCGCTTTACCTTTGTGGCATAGAAAAGCTTGCCCAGAAAGAGACCGTCTGATATTTCCACGACCTCGTCAATAAGAAGTCTGTTTGGGAGACGATTGGCCAGACTATCCCATCGGTAGTTGAGTGCCATGACCTTTTTTTGGGGATGTTCGGGGGCGACAGACTTGGCCTTCTGGGCAATAAAAAGCCCCCCCCTTGCGTGGAGCCATGATGCCTGCCTCCGATCAGGCTCCGGAAGCCCCTCCATGTCCATGATCACAGGCAACAGGAAATTGGCAAGATTGTTGACAACATCCGAATTGTCCATCCTGAAGGAGTTTATCCCAAGATAGGCGGTCTCTTTCGGGTCCTCAACACCCCCTTTAAGCTCGATCAATTTTGCGTCGTCCAGTTTCTTGAAACTCTTCCCCGCCCAGGGAGATGTCTCGGAAAGCACCCTTCCGTATAGAGACTGAACAACGTCATACTCTTTTCCAATCCCCAGCCTTTTGCGGGCATCTTCCAGCAGACCGTAAATGTCCCATCCTGACTTGAGGCTCAGGGTAATGCCGTGCAGATAACCTTCCATACGCTCCGGGGTCTTTCCGCAGAGAAAGAGCGTGTCCAGTTTTTTTTCAATGTCTCCGTGTGATGCGGTCCTGTTCAGAATGTTGGCATAGGAATGAATCAGCTCAAGAGGAGTTTTTTTGCCCTTCATGTCCTCTGTGAGTATCTCCTTGAGAATCGGATCCTCTCTGTCACACGATTCGACAAAGGTGAAAGGGCGCACCTGTCCTACATCGCCTTTTTCCCCGCCGGTCATCTTCTTTCCATGACTGCATGCCGCGAACAGCAGCATTATCAGCACGATGCACGTTTTTTTGAAATTCACAGCCGATACCTCCTGACACCCTTCGGAGCCGTGGTCACCGCTTAAGAGAAGACGTGTTATAATATTTGTAACTGTTCAGGTTGCTTAGACTGTAGGCTAAAGGCTGATAGTTTCGAAGCCTGCGTTATCTGCGCATTGATCGACTTAGTCTGGGTCGTCTTGTGGGGTCGTAGCTTGCAGAGCGAAGCCCCAAGCTCTCAGAGTGAAGCCTGAAGCAGGACGCTCAAAACCTTCTCGGCCTCCACAATTTTTTATTCACAGTTAGAAATGTCATACTCATCAGCCAATTCAAACGCTTTGAGTTTCGTATGATCATGCATGAATCCCTCCCGCGGTACTTCAGTCTAAATGCCTACAGTCTATCTACCTGAGTAGTTACTTATATTGATGGTTGGCCCCGTCAGATTGACTGGATTCGGAACCGGCAGGAGGGTATCTTAACGACTTTGGCAGGATTTGGAATATCAACAGATATGCGTCTATAATGAGATCAATGCAAAAGATACCGACAGAAATTTTTTTTTGTTTTGATAATTTTTAACACATCATATCAAAGCTGTTAAAAAGCTGTCAACGGTCTTTTAAACTGTGCCCTTTGCGATCTTTGGATCGGAATATGATCGGGGTTATTTCTCCCGCATTACAGCAAGGATGGTGATATCGTCACTCTGGGGTACGTTTCCGGTAAATTCGGATAAATCCGTTTCAATATTTGAAATCATGTCAGCTGCAGAGTTATTCGCCTTTATTACAATGTCCTCCAAACGTTTTTGCGTAAAAAATTCTCCATCGGCTGAAATGGCCTCGGTGACCCCATCGGTGTAGCCGATTAAAATATCCCCGGGATCGATCCGAGCGTTTTTAATCTCAAACTCCACATCCGGCATCAACCCTACAAAGGGCCCTGTTGGATCGAGAATATTCTTGATTCCATTATTACCGACGATAATTGGTGGCAAATGACCGGCATTAATGTAGGCCAAAGAGCCGGTTGCGGTGTTCAGCACACCCAAAAATATGGTTGCAAACATTGCCATATCTTCATGGTTTTGCAGCAAATAATGATTCGTGAGTGGAATAGCCTGAAGCGGTTGTGTTTGATCGATATCATTTAGTTCATTTTTGTTGATAAGACCATTTTCATCTTGATCGATGGACAAGCAAGAAAACTCGGTATGTCCTGAAAAGATACGAATCAGACTTCTTAAAAGCGCCATATAAAGGGCGGATCCGATCCCTTTGTCGCATACATCGGCGATCACCAGTCCGATGTAGTTTCCCGGCAGCTTAAACACATCGTAGAAATCCCCGGCCACCTGAATCGCAGGAAGAAAACAGGCCTTTATTTCCCAGCCCGTAGCATCGGGCATGGCAGCGGGCAAGAAATCTTTCTGTATCTTTCGCCCCCTTTCAAGCTCTTCATCCAGCGCCTTTGAATACGCTTCAGCCGCCTTTTTTGCCTCATCCAATGACCGATGAGATTCTTCCAATTTTTCGTATAACCGCACATTTTCAAGTGCAAGCCCCATCTGATTGGCGGTTATCTGCATCAACTCCGCATTCTCTTTAATAAAATGATCCGGCTGTGAGTGAAGCAGCGTGAGAATACCGAATAGCTCCTCACCCCTTAGGATCGGAACGGCTAAAGCAGATTTTGCTTCGTAAGGCTGCTCCGGAAGCATCAGCCACCGTTCATCCGTATTCGTATCCGTCACAAGACCCACCTGCCGATTCTTGCACACCCATCCGGCAAGCCCACCGTCTAGGACCGAACCGATAATTTTGGATCTTTCATCCGCAGGTCGATCCCCTCGCGCTAAGATACTGTCGGTTACGACACCATCGTCACTAAGCAGAAACAGGCTCCCTTTTTCCGCTCCGGTCAGTGCTGCGGCCACCTCCACGCTTTTTTTGAGGGTCTTTTTCATCATCTCTACTCTATCCGGTGAGCGCGCCATAGAGACAAATTTCTCGAGCAATTTCCTTTGAGCCTGAAAAGCCACCTTCTCGGCCTTAAGCCGGTTCCATTCTTTCCCTGAATCGTCAGTCATATTCCAAGATCCCAATGTGAACTTTTATGGATTCATCCATTAAATAAGATTTTTTGACACGGGTTTCGCGGATTACACGGATTTTTTAAACAACAGAATTTCTATAAAAAATATTTTTGACACAGGTTTTATGGATTTTACGTTTCATATACTCATCGAATTTGGGAACTGTGAAAGCCACCAATCCGCGCTTTGGGCTATATGTAATGCCTTTCTTTATTAATTCATCCCGAATCGGTGCCGCTTGTTTCACTGTCAGTCCCAGTACTTTGGCGACTACTATTGCTGTAGAGGATGTTGCAAGTTTGCTCCAGATGACCAAACTTTATATAACTTCGATATACAGGATTCCACAAATAGTTTACGGTTTCGTGCTGGACGTGCTTAGGCTATCAAGCAAATTGCCTATCTCCGGCATGCTGTCAGATGCCACTGCTCGTGTTACGCATGAATTTGTCACCCCCAGATATCTTGCAACCTCGGCCCCGGTATAACCAAGCTCTCTTACCCCGATCCACGATATCGCCCTCCTGGCCTTAGTCACCGGCCCCCGCCGGCTGCCGGATCGAAGCTCTTTTTTCGATGCTTGAAATAACTTACAAGCTTTCTTTGTTAATGCCTCAAGATCGATACGCTCTCCTGAGAGCCTTAAATTCTTATTAATTAAATCATCCAGATCCGTCTGGATCTCTTGTACAAATTCACTGTCACCCAGTATTCGATGATCATAAGCCTGCGTCTCACCCCGTTTCCTTATGGCAAGCACTTCAGACCAGCCGCCTAAACTTCGGATTAGACCACCGCCCACCAGTTCAGGTCTCCGGCCCAAAGATATTCCCTTCTTTACATAGTCTAAATAACGCCTCCGGCATCTACCATCCGTGCCGAAAAACGAGAGAATGTATTGAGTATCCTGCCAGTCCCTTTTGACCTTGCCCATAATGGCTGAATGGCCTGACCAGGGGTTCTGCTTGAGTTCGTTAAAATCCCTAACCAGGCCGGATCTGAATAGATTCAGATGAATGTAGCGAACCAGTTCCTTTAAATATGCATCCTCCTGGCAAACGATGGATTTATACCGGTTCTGAAACAGATGGCCATAGCGACGATGCCGCTTATTATAATTAACAACGTAGCCGGTTAACAATTTTCGCATATTCGCTGAAAGAGGTTGGTTGCGAGTCTTGACCAGCAGATGGAAATGATTGGGCATCAGCGTCCACGCATAGACATCAAACGCCCCCTTTCTCGCCAGTGTGTTTAAACGATCTACAAAATCCTGGCGATCCGTATCGCTTTGAAAAATGTCATTCCCCTCGATACCCCGTCCCATGACGTGGTGCAAAACCCCGGGGGCATCTAATCTTGCTAATCGTGGCATATATCCTCAATATATGAACCTATGCCATCTGTCAAGCACTTTCTGCACGAACGTCCCCTTTTCCGCCCCCCTCTCATAAAAATGACAATCGTTAAGACTGTCATGCAAACATAGTTGAAACATATAATACCCTGAAAATATTTTGATTTTCAGCCCCGTCCAGATTCCTGCCAACTAAGTTATCAGTTCCTGTATTTTACGGATTCGCGCTTTATCTATCGACCTCAACTCCACATTTAACAATATACTACATCATATTAGTCGCTTATGGATAAGTGGGTGCCGCCGTTGCAGCGCTATCCCCTGTTGGCATGCCGATTGCCTATGAACATTAATAAAGCTCCCCGCGGCAGGCTTGAAGTGTTCAAAAAGAAGTTAAAAAAAATCGTATCTTGACCGTTTCTTAACCGGCCATGGAGATCGTCGTTTCCGATATGGCCATATCTTCCAGGTAATCCGGATGTCCTCACACACAAGGAGGTTCCCATGCGAAAAATATTTATACTCTTTTTTATGTTCTCTCTTTTGGGTTGCAATCATTTTCCGGATGTTGATAAATCAGACTCATGTACTACGCCCAAAAATGAAACCGCACTCCAAATTGAATCTATTAATCGGATTAAAGAAAAGCCCGACCTGTCAATTGATGATGCAAGAAGCTTGCTCAAACGCTTAGCGAAAAAGCTCGGTATAGATACCCCGGTTTGCAAGGGATATGAGGATCAAATCAGACAAGCCGCTAAGCAGGCGATAAGCCAGCGCGCGGATGCCCTGCTGGACGATTTGCTGGAATTATGTAGTCAGGAAATCCCCAACTCAGCTGATTTAGATAAAGTGGGCGCAATCATTGAAGAAAAAAGAGCCGCAAAAGAGGCTTTAGAATATATCGGAGAAGCAACAGACGCCTGTGATTAAGATACATTGCTTGTTTTTATACTAAACACCATAGTCTGCCATAGCTACGCAGCATTAATTATTCCCATAAAGGGTTGACTTGAACATTTCCTTTTATCCCATAATCCATAACGGAGGTGAAGCAATGCGTAAACGAATTTTTAATCACCATATCCGACTGTCTGCTTTTTCATCAATCTTTTTCATCTTCCTGATTCTGACCGTCCAGTCCGCAGAATCGGCCACGTCTTTTTATAAACAGGGTAAAATAGAGAAACAGGATCAGGCCGGATCGGTTCATATCGCTGTCACCCGGGCTGTGCCATGGGAAGAGGTACGCAACGAGCTTGAAGTTAAATTTGATATCGATGGGAAGAAGGCGTTGGCAGAGGTCATCCCGACAACACTTGTGGAGCAGGAAAAACTGATTGATGCCTTTAAGGCGGCTCTGCAACTGGGGTTGCCGACGGAAACGTTCCTTAAAACAAAAGATGTAACGACAAAAACCGGAGACGAGGATACGATAACAACTTCGGAACATGAAGAGGAAGCCTCCGGGGACATATCGGATTTGGAAGGCTCTCCGCCTTTTTCTCCGGAAACGCCTCTGATTCCAGCCCTGATGGATGCGAAAAGCCTGGGACGCGATCCTCTGATCGTTCGCCGAAACGCCATGACCCTGATTCAGGCGGTCAGATTGATGAACCGAACCGTCAAGGACTTCCCGAAACACAATGGCTACGAAGCGTATGTGGTAACTTTGCAGGTTAACCTGCAGCCGTATGCCAGGAATCTCCCCCTTGATGTTTACAGCACCATTTCTTTTTTTTCTGAAGGTGGGAGTATTTCTACTCCGATTAACATACCAAAAGCGCTCAAGACTCCATCACAGAAAGAAGATATTTTGCGCGAGAATTCATTTCCAAACCCATATGTTTTGCCGATTCTGGCGACAGACAACCTGGAGGCTGCCGGGCAGAACAGATCCTCCAACATAATCCGAATGTTAAGTATGGCGTTAACCGCAACTGTAAAAGGGGTTCAAGGAAAACTGGCCTTTGATAAATTAAAACAGGAGCTTCAATCGATCCAGGGAGAGGACTTAAACAGCCTCATGACCATCGGCCGCCTCTCAGACAATTCCATACGGGTCCGTTTTGGCGCCATGCACCAGGCAACGGCCAAGTACGCCATGGTGCCCAGAAATCACAGTATATCTGTGCTTGTCTTTGCACCAAAGGTTTTAATGGCTACAAAAACCCCTGTGATGCGGTTCCTGGCAAAGACTGAAATGCGTCACGCAGAAACCGGACAACTCATGAAATCCAGAACCCTTTTTGAGTCTCAGGGTGCTGCCCGGGATCTGCTAAAAGGCACCTATGGAATAAAGCTTGAATACGATGAAAATGAACTCCTTGAGCCATTGTATGTTTGTGTGCAGCAGAACGATAAATCGAATTTCAATGACGAACTTTGGAATTTGTTGAAGGAATTGAATAATGACGACGAATTAAAAGCAAATAAGAAATGGAAAGGTATTCAACCCTATTCCGGAGCCATCTGGGTAGATCTGATATCGCTTTGGATCGGTGGAATGTATCAGCAAGGCCCTTTTGAGCTGAGACGATCCGTTTTTGCAAACAATTTTCCCTCCAGACCCCAGAAGGGAACAGACACAATTCTCTTTAAAGACAACACAAAGACAATAACTGCCATGCTCAGGAGCGGTGAATACCTAAACCAAAAACTAATAAATGCCCGAATAAGCTTGAGCATCGAAAAAAAGACGGAAGAAGCTAACGATGGGAGGAAGTCACAATCACAACCAAAGAAAATTCTGTTTTCAGCGGAGAGCATTACCGTTAATAATGATTTCAGGGATATTGTTATGACCTTCCCGAGTTTGATCGGTAACAACCTTATCGACAAGACCTCTGAAGTGACCTTTTCGGGTCTGACAGTCACACACGGACTAGAGAGTCTGTCCCTGCAAAACGATAGTTGGGAGAGAAAGCTACGGGAATATCTTGCTTCAGATATTGTGTCAGATTGCCTACAAACGGCACTGGAAAAATGCGAGTCTAAAAAGGAGACTGAAAAGTGTATCCAGAGTGAATTGACCATCTGTAAGAAGATCCCAATTGAATGGAATTATAAACAATGCCTTTATGTAAAACCGAAGGTCGTACCGACACCACCCCCACCGCCGGTGAGTTTCAAGATCTCGACAAAACGGATTACAGCGGATAGGACGGGGAATGGATCGGTTCAAATCGCCTTTCTCAAAGACGATAAAAAAATCAAGCAGCAGATCTTTTTCATGGAAGTGAATGGAGCGGATGCGAAACCATCCTCCAGCGGCGCTGACGGTGTTCTTGTCATTGCGGATGGGCGCCTGGTAATCCATAAAAGCGGGATTGTTACGCTATCACTCTCAAACTTAAGCGAGCGTGCCGATCTCTCCTTCACGCTTTTCTCAAAGGATAAAGATAGAATTCAAAAGATGGGGACCCCGATTGTAATCCCGGTGGAGATGTTACCGGTTAGAAATAAACGAAAGTCTTGAAAAAATTGATGCATCATTGACCTTATAAAAATCGTTCATTCGGAATTAATTGACCAAATAGTTTTTTTTGAAGGGAGGTTATCATGTATCACCCTTTGTATAGACTTATAAGAATCACTCTCCTATCTGCTCTATTGACAACTGTTTCGCCATCCATCGGGTTACCAGATTCCCTGCCAGTCCCGCTCATCTCACAGGAAACACGTATGTGGTGTTGGGCTGCCAGCACCCAGATGATAATGAGGTACTTCGGTCATGAAGTTGATCAATGCATACAGGCCAATAATCGATTTAGTTTGAACGATTGCTGCAAAATTGATTTATGTCCCCCTCCTACAGAGCCTGCGAATCCCTGCGTTACCGGTGGATGGCCTGAATTCGATAAATATGGTTACACTTTTAAACGGACCTCAAATACGGCATTGAGCTGGGAGGAACTCAAAATTCAAATCGGAGGCAGCCCTGCCGGAAAAAAGAAACCTGTTGCATTTTCATGGTTTTGGCCAGGCGGTGGCGGACATATGATGGTGGTTAAAGGATTTTTTATCCAGGACAATAAAAAATACGTCGAAATACTGGACCCATGGCGACCCTGCTACGGCACTGAAAAAGTGATAACATATGAATTTTATAAAGAAAGCCTTGGGCATCACACACACTGGCACGATTTCTATGACATTGAATACCAGGGAGGTAATTAAGATGCGGACTTTTTTCATGATATTGATAACAATTCCGTTGACGGTCTTTTCAGTGTCGGCTGGCACAATTGAACTTTCATACCCGGAAATACACAAACAGGCATCGCTCTCTTTGGAGACTCTTAAAAAGATTGTTTCCCAGCAAAAAAACTACAAAGCGATGGGATTTAACACACTTGATGAATTAAATCGGGTACAGCTGGGGAAACCTTATCAGGTCTACATTGTGAGGCTTGATCGTTTAAGAAAGTATGATTCCGAAAATGACAGCATAAAAATGCTCAGTGGAGGAAATCTTGTTGTTTACCCAATTCTGGTGGATAATGCTGTCCGCTCTTCCATCACACTTTCAAAGGTCGATGACAGTTGGCAGGCAGTATCTTTTGGACGCATCGGATCTTTGACGACTTTATCGATCACGCGCACCCAAAATGCAGAAAAAGACAAGATGCTCGATACGGCTTATTTTATTGTACAAGTACCCGCCTTGAATTATGAATTCATAGGATACTCCCTGGATGATCGCCTGTTTCTTACCCCGATTGAAGACGATCTGAGATATGACATGAAAGCCGGCACGAGTATGCAGGCCGGTGATATTTTCAATTCGCTTGTTCCCGAGGCCAGACGCCACAAGGGACAACCGCGTTGAACCGGTGGGGAGGCATCTGAGCAGTCATAAGCTATCCTAACATCTCTTGGAACTTTATTTAGAATGGGTTCTCAAATAAGGGAATTGGGAACGTTCAGCAACAATAGACATACGGGACGTTCGTGCTGGACGTGCTTAGGCTATTAATTAAATTGCCTATCTCCGGCATGCTGTCAGATGCCACTGCTCGTGTTACGCATGAATTTGTCACCCCCAGATATCTGGCAACCGCGGCCCCGGTATAACCAAGCTCTCTTACCCCGATCCACGATATCGCTCTCCGGGCTTTAGTCACAGGCCCCCGCCGGCTGCCGGATCGAGGCTCTTTTTTCGATGCTTGAAATAACTTACAAGCTTTCTTTGTTAACGCCTCAAGATCGATACGCTCTCCTGAGAGCCTTAAATTCTTATTGATTAAATCATCCAGATCCGTCTGGATCTCTTGTACAAATTCACTGTCACCCAGTATTCGGTGATCATAAGCCTGCGTCTCACCCCGTTTCCTTATGGCAAGCACTTCAGACCAGCCGCCTAAACTTCGGATTAGACCACCGCCCACATGTTCTGGTCTCCGGCCCAAAGATATTCCCTTCTTTACATAGTCTAAATAACGCCTCCGGCATCTACCAACCGTTCCGAAAAACGAGAGAATGTATTGAGTATCCTGCCAGTCCCTTTTGACCTTGCCCATAATGGCCGAATGGCCTGACCAGGGATTCTGCTTGAGTTCGTTAAAATCCTTAACCAGGCCGGATCTGAATAGATTCAAATGAATATATCGAACCAGTTCCTTTAAATATCAATCTTTCCTCCTACGGCGGATCTTCGACCTGGCAAACGATGGGCTTACTTGCCCCGTTCAATTCCGAAGGACAGCGCAGCGTATTTAACTGGGGTACCGGTTCTGAAACAGATGGCCATAGCGACGATGCCGCTTATTAGAATAAACAACATAGCTGGTTAACAATTTTCGCATATTCGCTGAAAGAGGTTGGTTGCGAGTCTTGACAAGCAAATGGAAATGGTTGGGCATCAGTGTCCACGCATAGACATCAAACGCCTCCTTTATCGCCAGTTTGTTTAAACGATCTACAAAATAATGGTGATCCTTATCGCTTTGAAAAATGTCATTCCCCTCAATACCCCGTCCCATGATGTGGTGCAAAACCCCAGGAGCATCTAATCTCGCTAATCGTGGCATATATCCTCAATATACGAACCCATGCTATCTGCATAGCACTTTCTGCACGAACGTTATATATTGAAATAACAGGAGAATCTACTGGCACAAGTAGTAAAATAAAAAATAATTATCGCGTAGAGAAAAAAATAACCTCCTGATAGCATAGAGGCAGCTTAGAAAACCAACACACT